>Ga0207710_10000045_pt1 | contig 210957 bp, 169 predicted proteins | sample KBSS24metaG_FD_184400 | JGI IMG/M metagenome (GOLD analysis project Ga0207710, IMG submission 184400) | Switchgrass rhizosphere microbial communities from Kellogg Biological Station, Michigan, USA - KBS S2-4 metaG (SPAdes) (version 2) | ecosystem: Host-associated > Plants > Roots >...
TCCGTCGGCTGACCGCTGGATCCCACACCCCGAAAGCTAGCGGATCACCACTCATCGGCTCACGACCAGCAGAACGATCACACCACAAGATCCGGAGAACACCCGACCAACCGAGCTGAACAGCTACGCGCGATCTGCGGCGGAAGTTCACCGGGCGAGGCTGGTCCCTCTCGCCCACCCTCGGTGAATCATCGTTCGCCACCGCGGTGGCGCTCGTCGCCGTCGGCGAGCTGTCCGTGCGGGAGGCGGTGCCGGCGCTCGCTCGGCACTACCTGGCCGCCTGGCAGTGGTTGCTGGCGGATCTGAACCACCCCAGCAACCTGGACTGCGTCATCGCGCACACCTCCTGGGCGCTGCTGGCGCTCTCGGAACCGGCCTTCTCACAGTGGCGCGACGGCGCCTACCGGCGCGCCGTGAAAGCCGGCCTGCAACGCCTGATCGACGCGCTGGGCGGGCCGATCCCGGTCGAGGAGGAACAGTTCTCGCGTGGACCGGTCCGGGACAAGTGGCGACATCCCAATCTGGCCGTCGTCATACAGGCCGTCCTGCGGATCGAACCCGCGCAGCTCTTCAATCCGGCGATCCGGCAGCATTTCGCCGACCTGATGCGGCATCAGCGCACCGGCGCTCCCGGCGAGGAGGGCGCGTTCGCGCTCAACGAGGCCGGCCCGGCGACCACCTACTCGACGACCCACGGCATACAGACGATGGTGATGGTGAAGGAGGCGTTCGCGCAGGCCTCCCCCGGTGACGTGCTCGAGCTCTTCTGCAGCATGGACGGGCGCCATCACACCGATGCCCAGCAGATCGCCCCGACGCTCGGCGGGAACGCGATCATCATGAACAGCACCGCCGGACTCGCCGTCGGCGTCCTGTTCACGGTGGCGATCTCAATATTCGCCGCCTTCATGCTGAGCGGCATCGTGCTCACCGACATCTCGCGCAAGGTCCTGGCCTGTGTCCTCGTCTATTTCCTCGCCATTGGCTGGTACGGCTATCCAGCAGCCCGCCTGCCCCGGACGCCCAACCGGAACATCGCGCTTTCGATCTACGGCGCCGTCACCGCGGTCGCCCTGCCCATCGTCACGTATCTCATCACGTGAGGTAGCCGGATGTCACTGCTCGAGAGATGGAAGAACCTCGCCGAGGACTGGTCCGCCTGGGCCCGCGACCCGGGCCATGACTTCTACTTCTGGCATTTCAATCTGCCGTCGCTGCTGAGAATGGTGCCGCCCGGGGCGTCGCGGGCGCTCGATCTGGGGTGCGGCGAAGGCCGGGTCGGCAGGCACCTGCTGCGGACCGGCGTCGACGTCGTCGGCCTGGACATCTCCCCATACCTCGTCCGCAAGGCCATGGACGGCAGTCCGCCCCTTCGGACGATCCTCGCCGACGGCACCGATCTGCCGTTCCGGGACAGCACGTTCGATCTGGTCGTCGCGTCGATGTCCCTCCAGGACATCACGGATGCCCCGAGGGCCATCGCCGAGGCGAGCCGCGTCCTGGAACCTGGTGGCACGCTGTGCCTCTCCGTCATCCATCCACTCTCGTCCTGGCAGGCGATCTCCGCGGGGCAGGACAGCGATCACATCAGCTACTTCGAGGAGCGGGACTACGACGAGCGCGTCTACATCGACGACAGATCGATACACCTGTACAGCGCGCACCGCACCGTCAGCAGCTACTTCGTGATGCTCACGGAGGCCGGCCTCGTCTGCGACTACCTGGCCGAGCCCCGCCCGAGCGCCGACATGGTCGAACAGTTCCCCGGCCTGGCCGACATGCGAAGGCACCCCCGTTTCCTGCACATCCGCGGCCGCAAGACCAGTCTTTCGACCGACCACGTCACCCCCCGCGCGGCAGAGGCTACCGGGACCGGTTGACTCTGACAGGCGCGCTCCCGGCGCCTGCCAGAGTTCTGCCCGATGCGCCGGTCGTCAGCCAGTCCCGGCGGCTCGGTAGGCGACGCCGGCGGCGTTCGGTTGCCCAGAGGAGTCGTAGAGACCGGTCGGGCTGTCGCCGTCAGGGCCTGCTCGACGGTCATGTTCGCCTGCCCGCCGAGATCCGGCTCGTTGAAGGTGAGCAGGGTGTTGCCGTACCCCTTCACCTGGCTCAATGTCGACGACGTCACCGAACTGGCACCCCAGATCATGGGAACGAACGACACGCCGGGCGGAATCGCGCTGTTCGGCTTCAGCCCCCAGTCGTAGAACCAGGAGACCCGCGAATCCGCCAGCGCCTGCGCGGCCGCCTCGTACTGCCAGACGGCGGCCCCCTTCTTCACCGCGACCGTCGCAGGCGGCGGCGACTTCGGTGCCGCCGGGGACGCCGGGGACGCCGACACCAGAGCCGCCGGCGTGGTCGGGCTGGCCGCGTGGGTGGGTCGGACGGTTGGCTGCGGCGCCATCGTCGACGGACTCGCCGCGGGCGGTTTCGCGGCCCCCGGGGTCGCGGCGATCGGGCTGCTCGTGGCGGGGCCTGAGGCTGTCCCGCGCATCGGCGGGATGTCGTCCGCTGTCCGTGTCGGCGTGGCAGGCGCTGAGGCCGAGGCGGCCGGCAACGCTCCGCTACCCGACGCGGCACCTCCGACCGGCTGGCATCCGACGAGGGCGACGCCGGTCGCGACCACCGCGACCGCCAGGCCGGCGAAGCGTGCCCGGCGTCGGCCCTGCCCGACCTGCCGACGGGATGCCGAGCCATGGCCTCCCCGGCCTGGTCGCAGTTCCCCCGGCGTTACGAATTCCGGCGCGGCAGAATCAGATCGTGCGGGTACGGACGATGCCCGCATCACGGTGGAAGTTCGTGCACGGTGCACATGGCCTCCCTAGCCGCATGCGTCGCATGCCGTGGCTGCCCCCACCGCCAGCCAGAGTAGACCCCGGACATTCACACCACGACGATCGGCCCCGGCATCATCGCGCCGCACGTCTGGCAGCCGCACCGTCCAGAAGCTCCCCGACGGTACGCGCCGACGCCGCATCAGGTCCCGACAGGTCCGGCGAGCCCGGCGCGGCCGCTGAGGAATCGCCCCAGAATCGGCGCAGCATCTCGCCCCTGACCATCGCGCCCTCGCCGGTGGCAACCCGAAGGAGCAGCTGCTCCTTCTCCGCGGTGGACAGCCCTGTCAGCCACCCGGCGATCCGGTCCGCCTCGCTGGCCACCTCCGAACGCGGCCGGCTTCCCTCTGCTGCGACGGCGAGCAGGTCGCTGTCGAGACGCAGGAAGGTGGCCAGTTCCCGCTGCGACGCGGTGAGTGCGCCCAGGCCGGGGGGCACGGGCGGCTCGCGCTCATCCTCGGTGTCGTCGCCAAAGGCGTCCTCGTCCCGCTCCCACGTGCCGTACGCGGCGAGCCAGGCGAGGTACAGGGGACGATGGTCGCCCGCGGCGACCTCGTCACGAACGCCGATGATGGCGGACAGTGTTCCCTCGGGTTCGAAGTCCCAGCTACCGTCCGCGTCTTCGTCCTCGCTGGTCAGGTCGAGAATGAGATGGTCACCCGACTGCCATGCCGTGACCTGGTCGTCCACGCAGTAACGGGCTGCCGTCTCCACGCTCAGCAGCTCGTGCGGCAGGCGGAGCATAACACGTCGGCTGCCCCAGTTGGCCAGATAGAGGTGCGCGTCGTAGTAACGCTCCATCAGCTGGTTCGGATCACCCTGAAAATCGCCCCCTTCGTATTCGTTGACAAAGCTGGTGTCGGTGATCCGCGCACGGGTCGACAGCGACCGCACCGCGGACTGCTCCTCAGGGTCAAGCGGCCGGTCAACGGCCACGAACTCGTAATACTGATATTCGCTCACAGCGCCGCCCCGATCCTGTCCAACGCCAGCCCCTCTTGCCAGGCTTCGAAATCCCGCCATGGCTGGCCGGTCATCACCCCATGATGGTGCCGGATCAGCGACCGACGTCGTTCACGGGCAGCACGACGTTGCGCATGGTGACGGCCGTCGCACGACCGTGTAGTGGAGGCGGGTGGTGCCGAGACCCCCGTACGCCTCGTCCACGGCGACCCGCGCCGCTGGACGGCGACGGACTCCCTGCTCGCCGCCCTACCGAATGCCGACCGCGTCGTCATCGACGGCGCCGGCCACAGCCCCTGGAGCGAGCAGGCCGCGGCAACCCGCCGGGCCGTCCTGGCCCACATTCAGGACGATCGTCCTCGTTGAGCCTTTTGCCCGGAGAAAGGGCTGGGGGCGTGGTTCGATCCGGTGGGCGATCGTTTGGATCACATGGACGGTCGGAGGTGGTCGCGCGCCGGAGGTCGGGATATGGCAATCAGGCCGCGGTTTCGTCGGGTCGCGGCGTTGCAGCGCGAGTTCGTGGACCGGGAGCCGCTGCTTCGGGCCTTCGGCGAGGAGATCGACCTTGTTCGGTCCGCGCTCGCCGAGGGGGCTTCCGCTCCGCGCGTGCTGAACCTGACGGGCGTCGGGGGGATCGGGAAGTCGCGGCTGCTGCGGGAGCTGCGGGTTCGGGCGCCAGAGGGGTGGCGGGCGGCGGCCCTGGATCTTCAGGTGCCCGCGATGCGGCAGCAGGAGGACGCGCCGATTCCCGGGGCCGACACGATGGACCTGACCATCTGGCCCGAGGCCGGAGTCGTCCAGGCCATCAACCCCTTCGTCCCCCGGGCACCACGCCTGATCCGCGCCAGTACGGACCCCGCCTACCAGGTCGTCGAGTTCATCAACGGCGACGTCCTCGACGGGGTGGCGCCACGCGGGAAACGCGTCCCGGACCATGTGATCGGCGATGTCGGTGACCTGTTCCGCCAGCTCGGCCAGGTCCCGCTTCAGCTGCTGCCGGCACTACCGGCGAACTGGCCCGCGGACGGCGACACGCCAGCCTTCGCCCACCGCCTTTCCGACGTCACCGAGGGCGTGCACACCCGGTTCCGCGACGAGTTCGGCGAGCTGTTCACCGCCCTCGGTTTCCCCGCCGACCCGTTCGAGGCGATTCTCGAACGCTGGCAGACCCTCTCTCCCCGCCCATTCCGGCTCCTCCACACCGACATCCACCGCAAGAACATGATCGTCGATGTGGACCTGACCTATTTCCTCGACTGGGAGCTCGCCCTCTGGGGCGATCCCGTCTACGACCTGGCCGTCCACCTGCACAAGATTGCCTATCAGCCCGACGAGGAGGACGCGGCCCGCGCCGCCTGGCACGCCGCCGCCCACGCCGTCTCCACCGAGGCCACCCTCCGCTGGACCGACGACCTCGCGACCTACCGGGCTCACGAACGCGTCAAGTCCGCGATCGTCGACACCGTCCGCTACACCAAGCTGATCCGGGCCGGCACCCAGTCCCCCAGCGCCGACGCCGCCCTCCTCGACAAGCTCACCGCCAAGCTGCACGCCGCCCACACCGTCTGGCGGACCGGTCATCACCCCGACCGCCAGACCGTGGAGCACTTGGTGCGCCGGCCTCGCTAGTCAGGTCGCGCCGGTGCGTGTCGCCGTCGAAGTACCAGTCAAAGAGCGCCCTGCCTCGCCGAGCCCCCGCCCGGCAGCCGGCCGGCGCCCGGTGATGTACCCGTGGGAGCCGAGCCGTCGCCCCGATCATTGCGCTCCCCCGCATCGCGCCTGACAGGAAGCTGCCCAGGCACATCGGACAGCCCCATCCCGCCAGTGGAGACTCGGGCACCGACATCGAGACCGGACGTACGGAAAACGATCGATGCGCTACTCGTGGAGCATCGGGCCGACAGCAGTCCGTGTCTGACCGACACGACTCCTCGACGCACCGCTACCCCGTCCGCCGCCCGGTAGCCCCCGCCGTCTGACAGGCTAACTGCTATCTCCGGCACGAAAAGGACAGAAGGTCACGATGATCTGTCCTACTTGGTAGAAATGCGTCCACTCAGCCCCGTCTGCTGGATGGAGAGCCGAAAACCATGGTCTCGGCCCTTGTCGCGATCTCCCTCATCCTGACCGGACTCGTCGCCGGAACGCTGACCATCGGCCTGGTCGCCGTCCGGCCCGCGATGCACTCCCTGCCCCCAACGACGTACGTGCTCGTCAAGCAGGCCTTCGACGTCAGCTACCCGAGGTTCATGAAGCCGCTGCAGATCGCCTGCCTGCTCACGACAGTCGCCCTGACGATCGCCGCCGCCGTGGACGGGGCCACCACGCGGTTGATCCTGGCCGCGCTGGCCACGGTCGCCGTCCTCACCAACATCATCGTCACGGTCCGTGGCGACCTCCCGATCAACAACGCGATGGCGACCTGGACCCCCGACGCGCCGCCCGGCGACTGGGAGTCCCACCGCGCCCGCTGGGACTTCTTCAACTCGATCCGCACGACCGCCGCCATCACCGCCCTGGTCCTCCTCTCCCTCGCCGCGACCACCTCATAACGGGCCCAGACACCCAGACGCCCGGACGCCCGGACGCCCGGCCCGGCCCGGCCCGGCCCGTGAGCCGACTCGCCTCCTCGACCGTGCCGGTCGTGGCCGGGCCTGGGCGGCTGCTCCTATAGCGTGGCGTGCAGTCCGTCCCGGACGCCGACTACCCGTGTCACGCGACGAAGGCGGAACGCACACGCACCGGAAGGGTCACCGCGCTGATGAGACTCGCGGAACTGACCGTCGACGGTCGACGGCACCCGATCCGCGGTCGGCAGCACCGCCTCCGCACCGCCGTCCTCGCCACTGCGGCCACCGGGCTGATCGTCGGCGCGGCGGCCGGCTGCACCTCCACGGGCGGATCGGGCGGATCGGCGGCGATGTCCAGCACGGTTGCTCCGAGCCAGCCGCCGACGTCCGGGAACACGATCTCCTCCGGGAAGGCCAGCGCCGGAGCGCTCACGATCACGGGTAGCCGGGTCGTTCCCGAGGCCCCTGGCGCCTCCATCACCGCGAAGTCCAGCACCGCCGGCCCGTCGTCGGGTACCGCGTCGATCCAGCTGGTCATCCACAACGCCGCCGCCGCGGCGGACACGCTGACCGCCGCCACCAGCGAACTCGGCGGCTCGATCACCCTCGTCACCGCGGACGGCACCCCGACCCGTGCGGTCACCATCCCCGCCGGTCAGTCCGTCACCATCGGAGACCCGAAGGGCCCGCGCCTCCTCCTGCGCGGCGCGACCCTCCGCCCGGCCGGCACCCTACCGATCAGGCTGGCCTTCACCCGATCCGGCCAGATCGAACTCTTCGCCCCCATCCCCGGCCCCGCCAGCTGACCATCGGCTGGTTCTGCCGCCCGAGACCCGACCTGACATGCATCCGCCCGACGGCGGCTGCCCCCACCGCGGTGCGCCCACGTTCGTGGCCAGGGTTGTCAGCGTGACGAGGCGGCGGTCAGGTCGGCGAGGCGACGGTTGATGTCGTCACTGTCGAAGGGGGTGGGATCCTCGGGATACTCGGGGTTCCAGTCCTCGACCGGGGCATCGCCAAGGCCGGCGAGGCAGCTCGGGTAGGAGACCGACGGCCCGGCCTCGGCGGCCTTTTCCAGGGTGATGGTGTGTTGCCACCAGTCCCCGAAGTCGTATACGTAGCTCACCGTGGCGCCGACCCGGGGAAACGCGCGGGACAGCCGGACAGCTTCCTCGTCGCCGCAGCCGTCCACCTGGTAGTACGGGTCGGAGTATCGAGCGCCATTGACGGTAAAGGAATGCAGGTGGCCGTCACCCCACCCCAGAACAACCCGGATCACGGCGTGCAGATCGGCCAGGGTGGCGCTGGCCGGCACCAGCACCCGCCGCCACACTGGGGGGCGGAACCGATCGAGCGCGATCTTCAGTTGGAACAGGGATAGCCGACGACCGGAACCGAAGAAATCGGCCACCGCAGCATGCAGATCAGCTTCGGCCGGATGCCCACTGTCCCGGAGGGCCTCGGGCCCGCCGCACGCCTCCACCTCGAAGCAGGCGGTTTCCACCCCGTCCCTGTCCCGGGTGGCCAGGGCACGCTCGACCGTCAGCCACCGCTCGCAGGCGTCATCGGGATCAGGACCGCGTTCCCAGGCGGCCAGGACGGCTCGAGCATGCGGCGCCAACGCGGGAATGTCGGCAACCGTCTCCCAGACCGGCAGGAGTGGCTCCCCCCACCCGACGATGACGTCGACGGCAGCGACCCGTTCGACGGGCGTGGCCACCCCCGCGGCCCGCAGCAGCACGGCGGCGGACTCGATCACCGCCCGGTCACCGCACCAGCGCCGGAACAGAGCGGCCGCCTGGTCGTCATCCGCCGACGCCAGGCGGCGCAGCAGCGTCTCCACCGGCAGATCGGGGGTGACCGTCTCACCGGCGTGCTCCCGCAACTGCTCGAGGGCCCACCCTCCCAACGGTGTCAGGCGCGCCTCGTCGTCGACGGCACCGAACTCGGCGAGGACCTCCAGCGCCTCGTCGACGGGCATCACCCCTCGACGGAACGCATCGAACATCGCAGTGACGTCGTCCACGTCATCGCCCTCGCGAAGCATCTGATGCACCGCGACTTCGATATCCTCCTGCTGCGGGGACGGCTGCCCGGACAGGGCGGTGAGCACCAACCGGCAGGTGACGGCCCCACCGCGGGCACCCGGGTCACGTGACTCCCCCGCGAGGACCGCCTCCAGAGCAGCCAGCCACACCTGCAGCGGATCTTCGTCGATCCCGGGCCCCGATCCAGCCGTCGCCCTGCCCCCGTCGACCACCAGGAGGCCGGCCGCCTGCGCGGCCACCCAGGCGTGATGCAACTGCTCGACATCGGCCGCGGAACGCACATGGCGAGGGGTCTCGACACCCGTCGCCTTCGCGACCTGCACGGCGTCCGCCGGCCGCAGTACGCCCTTCGCGGTCAGCGGCCTACCCGACGCCCCCACCCAGCTGGCCAGGCCACGGGCACGGGACAGCACCAGACAGGTACGCGCATCCTCGACAAGGTTTCCGCTCACGCGAGGGATCGTACGAGAGGTACCGCATCTGACCGCGGACAACCATGTAGCACTGGCGGGGCTCCTACCCGCGGACGCGGGAGGGATAGCGTTACCTCCCATGGATGACGCCGATCTTCTGCTGCAGGTATCCCAGCTGCGTGACGCGGGGAAGTCGCCGAAGCAGATAGGCCCTCGGCCATGACCTCCAGACCGAGCTCGAGCTGTCGCGGTTCCTGCCGGACTACTTCGCCAGCTACCCGGACGGCCGGCAGGAGGCCCCGATCGACCTGGCGGCCGACCTGGTGTTCAGCGCCGTCGAGTACGCCCGCGGCCTGGGCTTCGAACCGCACGCCGACTTCGCGCCGGCCGCCGGCCATCTGGGCCCGTGGACGGGACCGTCAGCCATCACCTTCGGCAGGGACGGCAAGCCGTTCTACGTTTCCGGCCCATACGACAACGCCAGCAAGGTCATGAAGACCCTGCAGAGCACTGTCGGCTCGCCACCTGCCTTCAATGTCCTCACCAGCATCGAGCCCTGAGCCAGACACCACCGGACGAATCCGTCGTCCGTGCTCTGCAAATCTGATCAGTCGCTGGTGACGGACGGGGGCTCGCGCGAGTCCGCCTGGTCACCGCGCCATTTCGTCAGCTCGATCGTCACCCGGCGGCCGGGCCTGGTGGAGCTCGTGACCTCGCTCGCGAGCGCGCTGAGGACGGTCCACGCGAAGGAGTCCTTCGACGGCGGCTCGCCGTCCAGGCTCTCCACCGACACGGCGACCCGCATGATGCCGGACGACGCGGTGAACACGCACTCCAGCGCGGAGCCAGGGACCGCGGAGACGAGCAGCAGCGCGGACGCCTCGTCCACGGCGATCCGCAGGTCCTCGATGTCGTCGAGCGTGAAGTCCAACCGGGCGGCCAGCGACGCCGTCGTGGTACGCAGCACCGTGAGATAGGCACCGGCGGCCGGAATCGTGAGCTGCACAACGTCGCGCGGATCCACCCTCTACCCACCTACTCCTCGTGCTGCGTCGTTCCGGCGGCAGGCCATCGCCCCACGGTACCGAACAGCGGAATACGCTTCGTGGCGACCCCGTGTACTCCCATCGCGCATGTCACTGAGAGCGCGGATCCAGGCTGCCGGCAGCCAGATAACCGAAAGCGTCCTGCCAGGCCGCATACCACTGCCGGAACCAGGGATGGGACTGCGCGAGAGGAACGATGGAGCGCACCGTCTCCTGGTAGTACGAGCGGCGCTTTTCCAGACGGGGATGCGTGTCCAGCCGCTGCACGTTACTCAGCCGGTCCGCCAGCTTCACCAACAACGCATCCTCCGGCGCGTCGTGCAGCCGTGCCAGATATGCCTCCCGCGACTCCTCGCGCGTCTGGCCCTCCGACGGCGCAGGCTTGGTCACCCAGTCGACCAGGTCGGCGACCCGACCGCCGAAGCGCTCACGCACTTCCTCCAGCGAGCACTCCGTGTCCTCGACGACGTCGTGGAGCACACCCGCCCGCAACACGTCCACGTCCGTCTTTCCGACCGCCTCCACCAGGACGCACACGACTTCGAGCTGATGCTCGACATAAGGCTCACCCGCGGGCCGCCTCTGCTCCCCATGCCACCGAACCGCGAAGGCGACCGCATCATCCAGTGAGACCAGATCTCCCGCTCCAAGGTGGACGGCCAGACGCGCACGCACAGATGGCCAACCATCCGCCGCCTCGAACACCTGCACCAGGCCTCGACCTCCCTTTCTCACCCGGTCACTTCGCGTCGACCTGTTCGCATCGGTAGATCTGGGTTCAACCGCTCGAATTTCCGGTGGGTGACCACAGACAGTCTCGCAGCTGGCAAGGGCGAACGGGTCGGCCTGTCCGCTGCAACTCGCTCAGTCTCCCGGCCGCCGTGAATCACATCGCTCCGGCCTCCGCGTTCGGACGCGTACCGACGGGGTTCGCGTGCCGCTGTGGATGCTGCTGCTGACGGCCCCTGCAAGATCGCCTGGCTGGCTCGGCGCTGGGCGTTCCGACACCGGGTAGCGGTGACGGTCACGGCAGCCCAGGTGCTGTTCACCCACCGCTTCGGCCTGACCGGCCTGGCAGCGCTGCTCGGCGCGCTCACCCTGATGACCTCCGGCTGGTCGCGAGTACACCCGCGCTCACTGACCTGGCTACACCGCCGAATACGGCCGATACAGCGTCGTAGCGTGGCAGGGCCAGCACTCCACACACTGGCAGATCGCCCACCAGGCAACCAAGAGATCACATGGCTAACGCATCTGAGAACGTGCGGAGTATGGGCGGCCTGTCACGAACGGCTGGCGAAGTAGTGCCTGCGGAGCTCCTCGTAGGTGCCGTCGGCGTGCATCTGCAGAAGTGCGCCGTTGACCTTCTTGCGCAGCACACTGCCGGTGGGAAAGGCGATGCCGTACTCCTCGGGTTCGAAGACGGGTCCGGCCAGGCTTTCCTTGTTGTCGTGCGCGGAGTCGATATGATGCTGCAGGACAGGCGAGTCGAAGACGACGGCATCCACGTCGCCCCTGCGCAGCAGCGGGTAGGCGGCATCGATGGACGGCGCGAGCCGCGGCGTGACGTCATGGTGGCGCAGGTAGTTCTCCGCAGTGGATCCGCGGACCGTGACGACGCGTTTGCCGGGCAGGTCGGAGACGCCGGTGATGCCGGTCCGAATCGATTTCACGGTGAGCTGCGTGGTGACGGACGCGGTGAACAGGGCGACAAACACGAGGCCGGCGACGAGCCAGACCAGGGTGATGGCCTTGAGGGCCGTCCGCTGCGGGTGCCCGACATCTCCGGCGAGGCCGATGGCGGCAGCCCGGAACATCCCGTCGGCCATCCGCCGGGGCCAGCGCTGCCGGCTGTTGCTCCGGGTCACCACCGCCGTGACGGCGCCGGCCGCGACGAGCATCAGCAGCAGCACCACAAGGTAGCGTCCGGTCGACGCCGAGATCAGGTTGCGCAGCTGGTGGGAGAGGTCAAGACCCGCGGGCGTGTCGGCGGCGAGGATCTGCAGCCCGGCATCGAACATCGGGTAGGAGAAATCGACCTGCTGTTCCCGTTCGGCGGTCATCGAGATTCCCGAGATCGCCCCATCGATCGTGTTGTTCCGGGCACTCTCGACGAGGGACTTAATATCGTCGTACCAGACGTAGGCCGTCTTCCATCTGTTGCGCCGGGCGATGTCGTTCCACAGGTCGATACTGAAACCGGTGAAGGTACCGGTAGCGTCCTTCTCGACGAACGGTTCCAGCGGCTTGATGCCGATGGTGAGGGTGCTGCCAGCCGCACCGGTGGCCATCGGGCGGTTCGCGGCCGGCGCGGCCTGCGCCGGGGCCGTGGGCATTCCCGCCGCCAGGAAAACCATGAAAAGGAGCAGCGCGACCAAGGCGGAACGAGTACTCGGCCGGCCGGCGTGTGTGCTCAAGGAAAGACTTCCGCTGGCTGCGGACGGTTCCCGTCGGAGCTGTGCGGGCTGACCCGCCCGGAAAACCTCCGACGCGGCTGGGGGGCTCCGGCGGCGGAGCCGGGACAGGATCGGGGCAGGCCGGTCCGAGATGGTTCACCACACATGTGGCAAGTGTGCGGTGTGGTGAAATCGTCTGTCAACACGCTGGTTGTCTCGCCTGGTGCGAAGGTATAAAGCGGCGTTTGTCGAGCGGGTTGGCCTTTCTCGGGTGTCGGTTCGGCGATAGCGACGTGTCAAGATTGTTGCCTGGTGAACGAAATGCTCCCACGGCGTCGGCGTCGGCGTCGGCGTCGGCGTCGGCGTCGGCGTCGGCGTCCATTGTGGTTGCGGGTATTCGTTGCGGGCGCGGATGTCCAGCGCCGGTGTGGCTACCGACGGAGGCGGCCGTCGCTGGGGGCGGCTGTCAGCGGGGTCGGCCGTGCGGCGGTGCCTCGATCGCAGCGGAATGCACCGCGGCGGCGGGCCGGGGGCGGCGGCGTTTCCAGGCGCGAGTGTCGCGGGGCTCGGCGTACGGTTCGGTGTCGGCGGGCAGACCGCTGAGCGGGGCGCGTTCGCGGGCGGTCTTCTCGTCGAACTCCAGCCCCAGCAGGATCGCCGGGTGCGCAGGGGCGGGGTTTTGTCACGGCGCGGCGAGTGGCTCCGGCGCCTGCCCTGCTGTCACAGCGGTGCCGCTCGACGTGGCGGCGGCTGAACCAGGGCGGGGGGCATCTCCGTCCTTCAGAGACCACGCGCCACCGGAGAGGCTGTGCCGACCACCACCAGAGGCCCGTGACGGTCGGGAGTAAGATGCCCCGCCCCCGTGGGCGATCCATTGCACCCCGGCGCCCGGGGAGACCCGCCGGCGATGGCCCGGCGGCTGTCCCGGTGAGTAGGACTCCTAAAACTCCCGAGGCTCCCACGACCGCCCGGGATACCCAGCTACCAGCGCGGACGCCGCACGAGGCGCCGCGGGCGGGTGCTGGATGGGAGTCTCGGGAGTCTCGCCGCCCCGTAGCCGGTCGCGGTCGGTCACCGGCTGGCCGGGCCAGGACACCGACGTTCGCAATTCCGTACGCACGGAACCCGAAACGCCGCTCACCGAAGACCCGGAGGAAGGCGAACGCCCTGGCACGTAAGGGTGGAGACGCGGGGATTTGAACCCCGAACCCCTGCCTTGCAAAGTCAGTCGCGATTGTCCACCGACGTCCGTGGATGTCCGCTGGCTCAGCCTGCGCTCTTGATCGATTCCATGCTCGTCCACCTGCATCCGGGTCTGTCCGCCGGCTGGGCTACACGATTGGCTACACCAGCACTGGCCGAACCGGCTCGGGTGACACAGCGGGCGCGCGCTCGGGGGACCAGGGGATTAAGAGACAAAAGCGACATGTCGGAGGTCCGCCAACGTCCGCCGGGTCGATTCGGCGGGCCTCCGTGTCCATGCTCGTCCGCCAGCGTCCGCCCGTGTTGCTGTCAGCGGTTGCTGTCGAGGTACGTGTGATCGTCTGGTCCTGGAACTATTCGATGTCGGCGGGAGCACCATCCGCGTTGAGCCGAAAGGCGGCGCGGAGCTCGCGGAGCTGCTGCCTGTAAGCGTGGCCCTCGTTGTCGTCCCCGTGAGGGGCGGCTCCATAGCAGCGATCACGGCGGCCTCAACCTCGGCGGGGTCTTGCCTGGCCACCCAGGAAACGTACAGGTGGGAGACCTGCCAGCCGAGAAGCCAGTCAAGCTGCCCACGCGGCAGCAAGACCTTCTTACCCTTCCTGTACGGAGTCAGGCCTCCCTCGACCAGGAGGTGGGACGCGAGCGTGAGGCGGAAGGTCGAGGAGCCCGTGTTCGCGGCGAGATGCTGGCGCACGATGCGCTGCCGAAGGCTGGTACTGGCGATACCGATGTACACCAGGCCAAGCGACAGGGACGGGTGGGCAGCCGTCGGAACCCCCGGGAGTGCCCCGGGCACAGCCCACCATGCATACAAGCCGGGTTCGTCCGGCACTGACCTTGGATCGGAGCCGACGACGCTTCCCGCTGGCACGGGCGCTGCACGCAGTACCCGGCAGACTTCTTCGGCGCTCAGAGGCCGATCATCCGGGTTGTCCACCTTGCACAGTTTGGCAGTGGGATACGGCAGATCATGCAGCGGCTCCATCATGCGCGCCGGGGCACAACCATCTGATCCGTAGTCAGATGTTCGATCGTCCGCAGACGTCCGCGGGTGTCTCCCGGTGCAGGTCACGGGCTCGGCCACATCCGTCAGCGTCCACACATGTCCGTCCCCGTTGCAGTACAACTGCCGTACGGCGCTTTCCCAAGCAGTGGTCACGGACCGTACTCAGGGTAGCCGTTTCGCAGAGTGGCCACAGACAGTCTCGCCAGTCAGGGTGAACGGGTCGTGCTGCCCGCTGCAACTGGCTCTGTCTCCCGGCCGTGCGCTGGCGTGCCCCCTGCTCGCTCTTCTGCCCCCTGGTGTGCGCGACGGCGGGACAGCTTCAAGATCGTACAAACCTGACTGGAATCGATAGGCTCCGCGACCCCAGTGAAAGGTTCGCCCGTCAGCCTGCACATGATGTAAATCACTACCCCTTTATGGGGGTAGCAGCGTCGTTTTCAGGTGCACTACTGCCGACTGACCACTTGCCCCGGTCTCGCGCGTCGTTACTCTTCGTCATCATCATATCTTGCCATCGAACACAGTCGAGGTATCTGACCTTACCTTAGGCTCACTGGCAATCCATGCCTGGCCCCGGAAATGGCTACCCGCCGACACCGCCTCAAGATCGGAACCGCGAGCCTAAGGCATACACAAGCCAAATGCATCTTATCTATCCTGCTTACAGACAAGAGCTGTTGATCAATCTTACGCTCGGTTAAGTTTTCTCCGTCGGCGACTACTTTCGGATTACTCGTCCGGCCTGCCGCTACTAGCGGACCGTCTTGACGTAGCTGGGTGCATAGGGCAACCTTGCTGAGGATTCGGGGTCGGCTAGCTTCAGTTACCTGTCTCGCGATAAGTAATTCTTCTATCGACAACGGTAAGGAGTGGTTCGTGGTACGCACCCTGTTCAGAGTCTCTGTGGCGGCGGGTGTTTTCTGTGCTGCAATATTTGGAACGGCCCTGACCCCGGCGATTGCGGCTCCGACGGCGGGTCCTGTACCCACCGTGGTTCCTGGCTCATCTTCTGCAGGGGAGGCGAGCCCGAACGCCTCAACCTATTCCGGTGCTTCTGCTGATGCTGCGGCGGCGACCTGTGCCTTCAACCAGGCCGGCGACTATGTTCACATCTCATCGAGCGCATTTGAGGCGTCCGGGCATGGCTGGTGGGTCAACATTGATTGTCCCCCAGCAACCGTGGCGGTAGTCACCGTACAGCTGCAGGAATACTACTCTGACAACACGTGGCACAATGTCGGCACAGTTGGAAGGGCGACCGTAGCCTCAGGGGGAGGTTCCGGTAACCGGGCAACTGGCCGGGGCGCCTGTACTGGCAGTGCTCTGGCATCGTGGCGCAGTGTCATTGATGTGGATCTTGTGGGGCTCTCCGACGACGCAAGTAAGCTGACCACAAGCTACAAGAATCTCAACTGCACGCTGTAAGGTAAAAATTTCTCGACAACCGGACTTCGTCAGACTGAACCGCCCCAGCCTCCAGTTAACCCGGGGCGGTTCAGTTCGCGCTTGCTAGAAACTATCGCCAGCCGTCGATAGGCGGGCTTCAAGTCGTTCACTAAGCATCACGCTGAAAGGTAGTCCTCGCAGATCTTCAACCGATATCACAATGCCAAAATCCGCCAGGCTCGCAGCCAGCCTGGCGTACGAGAGAGATTCCCCTGTCTCTGCTGCGTCGTCAGGTAGGAGTGTTGTCAGCACTGCTGCATGCACGGCTGCGGCAGTCAGATGGAGCCACGGGTCATTAGATAGTGTTCCTGATGTCCTGCTACTCCAGCCGCGATCATTGGTAAGGGTTAGGCGCCGTCCATCAGATAGGGTTGCGAACTCCTCGATACGAAAGTGCAGCGTGTCCGTGGAAGCGTTTGGCCTACGCTCCGGCTTCTCCGATGACTGCTTGACCTCGGGCGGCGTGTTGCAATACTCGCTATCGGCCACATAGTCACACCAGGCACCCAACGCCACTACCATCGTGTCCATGGACCTAGGGTAGTCCTTTCTGGGTCGACTATCTTTCAAGGGATCGCCTTTGGCGATCGAGTAAATCTGAACGCTCGGGCTGGAAGGGGTGCTCACGTTAGGGTTCGGAGCTCGCCTTCGCGGTTCGAGCTGCCGACGCACCGGCGAGCACGGCCGGTCACGGCCGCGCGCAGCCGTCGCGCGGCGGCGGACCGCACCGCGGCTCTTGATCCTAAAACGAGGGTTTCGGCAGTCTGCGGCAGTGGCTGACGGCTCGGTGGCGTGGGCCGTACGGTGATCGGGTGGAGGTAGCGGCTGCTGAGCGGTTGGCGAGCGAGCTTCTGACCCCTTTGGGGGACCGGTGGCAGCATGTGCAGGCGGTCGCGGCTGCCGCGCGGGAGGTCTCGGCGGCTGTCGAACCGGCGGAGCGGGAGCTGCTGGTGTCGGCGGCCTGGCTGCATGACATCGGGTACGCCCCGTCCATCGGGCATCTGCGGTTCCACCCTGTCGACGGGGCTCGGTTCCTGACGGGCCAGGACGCCTCCGAGCGGCTGTGTGCCCTGGTCGCGCATCACTCGTGCGCCCGGTACGAGGCCGAGGAGCGTGGGCTCACGGCGGAGCTGGCAGCCTGGGAGCTGGAAGAGTCGCCGGTGATGGACGCGCTTTGCGCCGCGGACATGACCAGGGGTCCCCAGGGGCAGCGTTTCGCCTTTCCGGAGCGGATAGCAGAGATCCTTTCGCGGTGCGGGGAGGGCTCGATCGTGTACCGCTCGATCACGAGGGCGCGGCCGGACCTGGCAGACTCGGTCGACCGGACCATTGCACGGCTCGCTGCGGTTCAGCCGAGGTAGGGCGTCGCCCGGCGCTCCAGGTAGTGATCGATGCGGAGACGCATCGACGGGTGGATGTTCAGCGCGTCGAGGTCGGCGGGGGCCACCCACTTGACCTCCTTCGTCTCGCTCGAGGTGCGCAGCTCGCCGCCGAGGTTGCGGGTGGTGAAGCAGAGCGAGAACTGCTGGCGGACCTCGCCGTCGTCGTAGGCCAGGACGTGCCGCGGGTTCGTGTACACCCCGATCAGCCCGGTGACCTCGATATCGACGCCGGTCTCCTCCTTGGTCTCGCGGACCGCGGCGTCGGTGATGGACTCGCCGAAGTCCATGCCGCCGCCGGGGAGGGCCCACAGATCGTTATCGGTCTTGTGGACCATGAGGATGCGCCCGGCCTCGTCGGTGACTACGGCCGTCACCGACGGGACGACGCTGTTCGCCTTGAGGGCGTTCGGGTCGTTGAAGTAGTCGATTCGTGCCACGGGTGTCAGGCTCCTTCCGTGGAGGCCCACACGCGCTCGAAGCTCGCCGCGTAGTGATCGAACAGACCGCCGGAGCGGTCCTGAAGGTGCAGTACGGGCGAGTGGGCGGCGGGGGCGCCGTAGACGTGGGTGTTCACGAGCATCTCGCCGTCAAACCGGTAGATCGAGTTGTAGAGCGTGGTGCGGTGCAGGCGTAGGTCTACCCCGGGCGCGTCCCGTAGGGCGGCAAGGTAGGTGAGGGTGCTGCCACGCCACACCCGGGGGGTTCGGGGGGTCGTCCCCCCGGCCAGCATCGCGGCTGCTGGGAAGGCGCCCGAAGGGCGACGAACAGCGGAATCCAGCGCGTGGAGACGCGGGGATTTGAACCCCGAACCCCTGCCTTGCAAAGGCAGTGCTCTGCCAATTGAGCTACGCCCCCAGAACGCACCTGCCAGGCGGGCCGCAGACCCGGAGGTCGAGGGCCGCGCAGCGGAGCGCCCCACCAGAGTACGGCATCCAGAGCGCGCTGGACGTTCGCCGCGGAGAGAACTCGAAGGCCACATGCGCCATGGGCCCCCGCGGCGGGTCAGGGGCGGTCGGAGCGGCGCAGGGTGGGGTCGATGTAGGCGAGGCGTTCACGGACCTTGATGGCGAGGTCGCGGAAGTCGCTGTAGCAGCGGCGGACGGCGGTGGCGGTGCCGCCGATGGCGCCGTCGCCGGCGCGCAGCTCGAACATGGGCTTGCGGGCGTCGTGGGCCAGGGGGATCAGGTTGGCGTAGTGGCGCATGGTGGCGATCTCGAAGGAGCGGTCACGGGACCCGGGGTTGCCCGACGTCAGGACCGAGGTCGCGAAGACCTCGGGGATGCGGTCGAGCCAGCGGTCGTGGGCCTTGGCGGGGCGGTCGGCGCGGGCGGGGGGCTGCATGATGATGTAGCCGATCGGCATCATCAGGGCGCGCGGCGCGGGGATCCGGTCGGGGACCTTCGGCAGCACGGTGCTCTGCCAGGTCGAACGCCACTCGCGCAGGGTCGGGCCGAGGTTGCGCAGGCCGCGCAGGGAGAACAGGTCGGCGGCGAGCGGCATGAGCACCGTGTCGGCGGACAGCAGCGACGCGCGGTTGATGGCGCCGAGGTTCGGGCCGACGTCGATGAGGACGATCTCGGCCCCGACGGCGCGCGCACCGTTCTCGATGACCCGGTGCAGGGCGGTCGTCGTGCGCAGGGCAGCGACATCCTTGCCGAGGAAGCTGTTCGGCCAGGCGGCGGACAGCCGGTCCTCGAAGACGCTGAGCTCGACGTCACCGGGAAGCAGCCACAGGCCGTCCTCGATCGTCACCGGCTCGAACAGCTCGACGTCGCCGATGCCCTCCATGATCGGTTCGATGGCGGTGGCCATCGTGCCGGACCTCGAGGTGGTGCGGGGGGTACGGGCGTCGAGGTCGAAGGGCCTCGGCGCTGAGGATGTGGTGTCCTCCGGCTCGCCCCACAGCATCGCCAGCTCCTCCTCGTCGAGGAACTGCGCGGTCAGGTTCGCCTGTGGGTCAAGGTCGACAGCGAGCACCTGGTGGCCCATCCGCTGCAACATGTGGGCCAGGTGGTAGGCGAGGGTCGTCTTGCCGACGCCACCCTTGTTGTTGAACAGCGCCATCGTGATCATGCGGCGATCCGGTCGCGATCACGGCCGCAGCCGTGGCTGTCCACATTGTCCGACACGGCAAGCATTCTTACGCCTGTCCGCTTCCCTCCGGCGCGCGGGAGACGCACGATCACCCGACGATCACGCACCGTTCGACAACGGCAACGGCAACGGCAACGACAACGACGGCGCAGGCGCCGACGCCGACGCCGACGCCGACGAGGGCATCAGCGCGGGGGGCCTCAGGACCAGGGGCCGAGCGTGGGCCAGCCGTCGCGTCCGGGCACCCGGCCGGTGAGCCAGGCGAGCGTGGGCAGCGTCGCGTCATCCACAACCACCAGACGCTCGCCACGGCGGCCGACGGAATGCGACGGCCGGTCGCCGGGCGCCAACAGCAGGGTGACCTCCGGTGGGACCCGGTCGGGCAGGCCGCGCACCGTCCACTCCCATTCGACGTCGACGTAGGCGGGGTCGAGGTCCGCCCAGCGGGGACCGTCACGGTCGGCCAGGTCCAGGTCGACGGTGTGGATCTCGGCCTCGCGCCAGCGCAGGAAGACCAGATCCGCGAGTGTGGTCACGCCGTAGGCGAGGACCCGACCAGCGCCAAAGCGCCAGACGTCCACATGCGTGGCGTCCCAGGCGGCTTCGAGACGGGCGACGGCGGCGGCGAGGTCGGCCCGGGCGGTCGCGGCGTCGATCCGCTCACCGGCGGCGATGTCGTCGTTGCGCTGACGCTGACCACCGGGGTACATGTCAGCGATCTGGCCGTCGGACGCGGCCTCGACCATCCCGGCATGGGCCTCGGCGTTGCGGGCGAGGTGCGTGAGCAGATGCGCGACGCTCCACCCCGGCAGGGCGCACGGGCGACGCAGCACGTCGTCATCCACCCGGGCGACCAGGTCGAGCAGCCGGCGGTGCGCGGCGACGCAGCCACCAAGTCGATCATGGGGGATCACCGAGGGCAGGTAGCCCGAGGTGGGCAGGCCGGAGCCCGACGCGGAGGCCACCGCGGAGGCGATACCGGCCTCCTGCGCGGGCTCGGAGTCGGGATCGGACACGACGGCGGGGCTGGACGATGTCGGTGCAGCCATGACTCCACTCTGCGCCCACCACCTCACCGATGCCAGGCGAACCGCCCGACCAGGGCCGTTCCTCCCAGAGCAGGTCCTCCAGGAGCAGGCTGCCCCCGCGCCGACCACGCGCCGATCACCGGGACTCCTCGTCCACAGCCGCGTTCCGCGGAACGCACGAGTCCTCCGTCGCCTCGCAGGCGTTCCGCGGAACGCATGATGTTCCCCGCTGCTGCCCACTACCGGCGCGTTCCGCGGAACGTGTCGGTTGCTCCCTTCCCGAGGGCGCGGGAGCGTACTCCAGGCGACGCAGCGTCACTCGTTCCAGGACCGGCGCGACCAGGGGGGACGGCGCGTCGGCGAGCAGTGCGGCCTCGACGCTGCCCACCGCGGTCGTCCCGAAGGCCCGCAGGAACAGCGTCCGTAGCCGGACGGCCGGGACGGGGATCGCCTCCAGCTCGGCAATGACGTCGATGGTGTCCCGTTGCTCCCAGGCAAGCAGGGCGGCGACGACCAGCTCGTCGCGATTGGCGAAATGCCAGTAGAAGCTGCCCTTGGTCGCGCCCAGGCGGGCCGCGACCGGCTCCACCGCGACCGCCACCAGCCCTCCGGCGGCGATGGCCTCCAGCGCCGCGCCGACCCAGTCCTCCGGCGACAACCGCGCTGCACGACCGCCACCTCCACGGCCGCCCCCGCTGCCCCCGGAACGGCCTCTGGGAGGCATCCATGGCTATCGCCTCTGCCGTACCACCTTCGCCCGCGAACGAAGGGTGCGGCCACCCGGCCGAGCGCGATGCGCCGCGACACGACCACGGACGTCGACGCGACCGCGGTACGCCGGGCGACGTCGAGGGCGGCCGGTACCCCGGCGACGAACCCCGCCGACGAGCCACGCTCACTGCTGGACACGACCGTGAGCTGGGGTTTCGTGCGCCTGAACGACGACGGGGACGGTGTCGCGGCGGGGCGTGTCGGGCAGTTCTGGCATGCTCGGGCGCGAGAGCCGCATGGTGTGGACGACGCCTCCGCCTTCCACGCCTTCGACGAGCCCGGTGGGCGAAGGCCGTCGCCACGATCACGGTGGTCCCCGAGCGCGGCGGCAGCCGATTGTCCACAGTGACGGCGGTCATCCCGACCGACGACGATGCCCGTCGCGCGTTCGGCCGTTACTGGCTGCTCATCCAGATGCCGTCCGGCCTCATCCGCCGGGAGTGGCTCGCCGCGATCGCCCGTCGCGCGCGCCGCGCCCAGCGGGCCCTGACCTCGAGGGACAGACCGGCGGGGAGGTGGCGCCAGGCAGGCGCGAGGTCCGTAGCATGATAGGCGAGGCGGAGCGCAGCGGGCCCCGCGCCGGAGCGGGCAGGCAGTGCCGCGCCCGGTCCCCGGAGGAAGGGCGGGCGGATGTTCACGGCTCCTCGCTTCCTGCAGGGAATCGTCCCGTTCGAGGGCCGCGGGCTTGATGCGCCGTTCGCCCTGGGGCCGGCGCTCGGCTACACCGTGCCCACCGGCATCACCGCCCAGCCGCTGTACTTCCGCGGCGGCAACTCGACGGACGAGCTGATCTGCGTGATCCTTCAGCGCGACGGCGCGCCGATGCGCTACTTCCCCATCGGGGGGCGCGCATCCGTCCATGTCCCGCTGCGCGTGATCGAGGATCTGCCGCCCGAGACCCGGATCGAGCTCCTGCTCGCCGCTCCGGCGGGGCTCGCCGGCATGGTCGTCGTCGACGTCGGCATCGTCGAACTCTGACCAGCCGACCCACCGGCAGGCCGGCCGGCCGACATCCGGCCATCCGATACGTCTGCTTTGTCGGCTTCTGGATCTCTCGCGCCGAGGGAAATTACGGTTTCGGGCCGGGAAACGCGACTTTCCCTCGGCATGATTTCCAGCGGCGCAGCGGCGGATACTCTTGATGCTCGATCGACTCCGCTCCGCAGCAGCATCGACGTCGTCCGCGGCGGCGGCGGCCCGCCGGCCCGGCCTGGCTGGCTAGTCGTCGGGTGACGCGGCGCGGCGGGTGCGCTTGGTGGCGGAGCGCTGCTTCTTGGCTGTCAGGCGCCGCTCGACGGAACCACGGGTTGGGGCCGTCGCCCGACGCTTGCGGGGCGGGCCGGCTGTCGCCGCGCGCAGCGTCTCCACCAGCCGTTCGAGCGCGGCCTCACGGTTGCGCAGCTGGGAGCGGTGCTCGCTCGCGACGATCGTGAGCACACCGTCGCGCAGCCGGCCAGCGAGCCGCGCGACCGCACGTTCCCGCAGCGAAGGGGGCAACGCCGGGGAGCCCACGACGTCATAGGACAGCTCGACCCGCGAATCGGACGTGTTCACCGACTGGCCGCCGGGGCCGGAGGAGCGGGAGTACCGCCAGTGCAGGTCCCCGACAGGCAGCACGAACCCCGGGCGGATGAGGATCTCCCGGGGCAGCATGGTCACCATGGTGCCCGATCGCGAGGCGCGCGTCAGCGGAGTTTCGGACGGGTCAGCGCGGGGTCGGAGCGGTGCCGGCGGTTGACGTCGCCTCCCGCCACAGGTCGATCTCCTCGCCGCCACGCGCCCGCCGACGGGCGGCGGTGAGGGCGGCCCCGGCACCGGCCAGCAACGCCACCACGGTCAACTTGCGGGCCATGTCGGCTCTCCTTCGTCCTCATGCATGCCCTGGCGACGCCGGTCCTCGGCGCCCAGGTCCGCGGCGGCTGGATCACATCCACGGTATCCCGCGCCGAGGTGCGTGTCCCAGCCGGAGGCGCTAGCGGCGCAGCAGGCCGCGCAGGCGGGAACGGGTCGGCCAGGACGGCGGCGGACCGGACACCTCGTAGGCGGGGAACGCCCGCTCGGCGACGTCGACGAGCATGGCGACGTCGATCGGCCGCAGCACCATGCCGGCGGACAGCACGTAGTCGGCAACGCCGGTGGCGGGCAGCAGCAGGACACCCTCGACCAGGGCGAGCCCGGCCGGAACCTCCGCGCGGGCGAACGCGACGACCGGCTGCACCTCCAGCTCCCAGCCCTGAGGCAGCTCACCGAGCAGCTGGGCGGTCGCCTCCTCCCCCATCCAGGCGACGAGCCCCAGCATCGCGCGCAGGGGCACCTTGCCGGCCCAGACACCGGCCGGGTTCTGGCGGATGGGGCCCTGGTGGGCGTCGGTCTCGATCACCCAGGCGCCGGACGGGCCGATCACCAGATGGTCGATGTTGCCGGCGGAGTCGGCGAGCGCCCGGTCGTGCAGCACCGTGTAGCCGGCGCGGACCAGGCGGTCGAGGGCCCGGGCGGTGCTGCGCTCGGCCTCCGCGTCCTCGCGCCAGGCCTCGATCTCGGGCGGCGTGCGGAAGAAACGCGCCGCCGCGACGGCAGCGACGCCGAGCACGACCGCGAGCGACAACTGCGCGATCGCCCCCGCGGACATCCCGGCGAGGGCGCAGAGCACGACCACGGCCGCGACCGCCGCCACCGCCACGACGCCGCCGAGGATCAACGCGCGCCGCTTGTGATCTCCGCGCTCGGCGGAATACAACTCCTTGCGCCGCAGGTACTCGGCCATGGCCGAACGTCCCGCTGACTGTCGACCGGACACGTCCGCGGTCACCACCTCCCGGCGCCGTCATGACGCCGTTGCGATCGGCGTTGTCTCCGGGGACGGAACCGCACCGGACGGGTGATGGTCACCACGCGTTACCGGCTTTCTGGTCCATCCCGGTCACCATTCCATCGAATACACAACAGCGACAGGGTCAGGGACGTGGAATATGCGAGAGAGAACCACGTTGGACCCACATCTATACCACCCATCGGCGAACCGGCCGAGACGCCACCGCGCGCCCGGCCGGGTAGGGAGCCGGCAGCGCGGGGGAGAACCCCCCGAGGCCGCCGCCACCGCGCGCGGAGCCGATCGGATGCAGCACCGCGAAGGAGCCGCAGGATGCCATGTCACGCGACATCTCCCGGCGTCGGGAGCGACGATCCTCCGTCGCGCCCGCAGGCCCCGCCCGCCGCACCGCACGCCGGTGCGTCAACAGCGCGACAGTCATCCGTCACGGCACCGTCTCCCCCGACCACCACTGCCCCCACACCGGACCACGGCCGCCCGCTCGACCGCGACGCCGTCTACGCATTCGCCACCGCCTGCGTCACACCGACGAAGCAACCAGAGACAGATCCTGCCAACGGGAATCACGACGTGTCACCACTCCTGCGCTCCTGTGTGGGTATCGAGACAGAGTGGTTCGTGGTCGACATCCGGTCCATTCACGCGCCGGTTCCGCCAGAGCGGACGTGGCAGGCGCTGACGGGCGTCGCCACGAACGAGGCGGTGCTGCCCGGGGGCAGTCGGCTTACCTTCGAGCCGGGTGGGCAGCTGGAGTTGTCGGGGCCGCCCGCCGACCTGCTGACCGCGGTCCGCTCGACCACCGCTGACCTGCGTCTCGTACGGGCGGCGCTGGCCGATCGCGGCCTGGCGATCGTGGGCATGGGCACCGATCCGCTGCGGGCCGGGATTCGTCAGACCAGCGCCTCGCGCTACGCGGCGATGGAGGAGCACTTCCGCACCGGCGGAGGGCGCTCCGGCTCGGCGATGATGTGCTCGACCGCGTCCGTCCAGGTCAACCTGGATCTGGGTACGACACCCGACGACGTGGACCGGCGGTTCCGGCTCACGCACACGGTCGGGCCGGCACTGACCGCGATGTTCGCCGCGTCGCCCGCGCTCGCCGGCCGGCGCACCGGCTGGCGCTCGACCCGCCAGGCGATCTGGACCGGCATCGATGCCAGCCGCACCGGAAGCGTCCTCGATCTGGACCTCACCCCCGTCGGTCGCGCCGAGCTCTGGACCCGCTATCTGCTCGACGCCCGTCTGATGATGGTCGCCGAACCGGACGGCGAGAGCCCGCAGGCGCGCGGGGAACGCCACTTCGTCGCGGCGACCGGCGGGCACACGTTCGCCGACTGGCTCACCGGGCGGGGACCTGTCAGCCGCCCGCCCACCCTCGACGACCTGCGCTACCACGCGACGACGCTGTTCCCGCCCGTCCGCCCGCGCGGCTGGTGGGAGCTGCGATACCTGGACGCCCAGCCCGGCGACGACTGGCAGGTGGCGGTGGCGGTCACGACGGCGCTGCTCGACGATCCGGTCGCGGCCAGCGGCGCGGAGCAGGCGTGCGCGGGGGTGGCGCACGCCTGGCAGGCGGCCTCGATGCGGGCACTGGGCGACGAGCCGCTGCGGGAGGCCACGGCGTGCTGTCTGGATCTGGCGGTGTCCGCGCTGCGCCGGGCCGGCGCGACGGAGCTCGCCGACGCCGCCGACCGTTTCGCCGAGCGCCACACCCGGCGCGGGCGCTGCCCCGCCGACGACCTGTCCGAACGGTTTACCCTGATCGGCCCCGCCGGTCTGCTGAGCGAGGAGGCACACAGTTGCGTTTCGGTCGCCTGACGGACCACACGGACCAGCCGGACGAGACAGGCATGCCGGCGGCGGAGGTGGCGACGGAGCTCGAGCGCGTCCGGCGGCGCTCGCTCGCGTACACGAACATCGCCGACGACGAGCTCGTCCGTCAGCACTCGACGCTCATGTCACCGCTGGTCTGGGACCTCGCACACGTCGGCAACTACGAGGACCTCTGGCTGGTGCGCGCCATCACCCGAGTCCAGGCCGCATCCCAGACCACGGCCCAGGGGCAGGCCGCGCCGACCCGGGCAGGGCTGGACGACATCTACGACGCCTTCCGCCATGACCGGGCCAGCCGGGTGCGCCTCGACCTGCTCGGTCCCGACGCCGCCCGCGCCTACCTGCGCGAGGTCCGCAACCGCAGCCTCGACCTGCTCGAGCAGCTCGACCGACTTCCCGCCGACGCCGCAACCGGCACCGACAGCTTCGTCTACCGCATGGTCATCCAGCACGAGCACCAGCACGCCGAGACGATGCTGGCCACCCACCAGCTGCGCACCGGCCCGCCGCTGCTCGCGCCCGGCGACCCCACGCCGCCGGGACGCCAGGTTCCCGTCCGCGAGGTGCTCGTGCCGGCCGGGCCGTTCACGCTCGGCACGAGCACCGACCCGTGGGCTTACGACAACGAGCGTCCCGCCCACCAGGTGGACCTTCCCGCGTTCTGGATCGACACCCTTCCCGTCGGCAACCAGGCGCAGATCGCGTTCATCGAGGATGGCGGCTACGACGACGAACGCCTGTGGTCACCGGCCGGCTGGGAGTGGCGGCAGCGGGAGGGCCTGACGGCGCCGGCATTCTGGTGGCTCGACGGCGGGACCTGGTTGCGGCGCCGCCTCGGCCATGTCGAGCCGGTGCCGCTCGACGAGCCGGTGCAGCATGTCTGCTGGTACGAGGCGCAGGCGCACGCCCGCTGGGCGGGCCGGCGGCTGCCCACCGAGGCCGAGTGGGAGAAGGCCGCCGCCCACGACCCGGCCACCGGGCGTTCACGACGCTATCCGTGGGGCGACTCCGACCCGACGCCCGACCGTGCCAACCTTGGGCATCGCACGAGCGGCCCCGCCCCGCTGGGGGCCTATCCCGGGGGTGCGAGTCCCTGCGGAGCCGAGCAGATGATCGGGGACGTGTGGGAATGGACCGCGAGCGGCTTCACCCCTTATCCGGGGTTCCGGTCGCATCCTTACCGCGAGTACAGCGAGGTCTTCTTCCCCGGCCCGGGCGAGGACTCGGCGTTCCGCGTGCTGCGCGGCGGCAGCTGGGCGACGGACGCGACCGCCGTGCGCACGACCTTCCGCAACTGGGACTACCCGATCCGCCGCCAGATCTTCGCCGGCTTCCGCCTCGCCCGCGACGCCGACCCCAACCCCGGCTCCGGCCCCCACACCAGCTCCGGTTCGGCCGCGGGCTGATCGCCCCCGACCTCCCCTGCCCGCCACCGCGGAAGGAGCGGCCGGTGTGCCGCCATCTCGCCTGGATCGGAACCCCCCGCACGCTGGCCGCCCTGACCAGCCAGCGGCCGTACAGCCTGCTGCGCCAGTCCTGGTCACCACGCCGGATGGCGCACGGCACGATCAACGCGGACGGCTTCGGCGTCGGCTGGTACGCGCCCCGGGTGCGCGCCACCCCCGCCCGGCTCCGGCGCGCCGTGCCGATGTGGACGGACGCCTCCTACGCGTCGATGGCCGGCGTCATCGCGTCGGGCTGTGTGCTGGCGGCGGTGCGGGGCGCGAGCCTCGGAATGCCGGTGGAGGAGACGGCGACCGCCCCCTTCACCGACGGGAACCTGCTGCTCAGCCACAACGGCCGGGTCGATCCGGCGGCGGCGCGGGCGCTGCTGCGCGACCGTCCGGAGGCGCCGGCGCCCGACTCGACCTGCGACTCGGCGCTGGTGGCGGCGCTCGTCTTCGAACGGGCCGGGAAGAGTCCGCTCGACGATGCGGTTGCCGAGGTCGTGACCTCTCTGGGTGACGCGGCGCTCGCCGGGCGGCCCGGCGCGCTCACCCCGTGGGCCGGCGACTGGACGGGCGGCCATGAGCCCGCGCCGGCCGCCGGGTCCGCCCGTCTCAACCTTCTGGTCACCGACGGGAACCAGGTCGTGGCAACGGCCTGGGGGGACACCCTGGCCTACCGGATCGAGCCGGACGGCGTGCTCGTCGCCAGCGAACCAGACGATGACGAACCGGGCTGGGTGGACGTTCCGGACCATCACCTCCTGGTGGCCGACACGCACAAAGTCACTCTTCGTAGTTTGATCCCCTAGAACGGTTACTGTGGGTTGCACAACGTCGATGGAGGACGCCACGATGACACCGAGGACTCCGACGACCGCCCCCGCCGGGACGGCCAATCCCACGGACGCCGCGATCTCCGACGGCCGTCCCCGCGGGGCCGACCCAACCCGGCTGACACTGGACCGGCACGTCCAGGAGGCGGACCGGGCGGTCGCCCTCGCCCGTGACGTGGTCGCCGGGCTCACCGCCGTCCCCCGCTCGCTGCCCCCCAAATGGTTCTATGACGCCACCGGCGGCATGCTCTTCGACGAGATCACCAGGCTCCCGGAGTACTACCCCACCCGGCGGGAACGGGCGATCCTCGAACTCCACGCCGGCGACATCGCCGCCGCCTGCCCCGCGGACACCCTCGTCGAGCTCGGCTCCGGCACGTCGGCGAAGACCCGGCTGCTGCTCGACGCGCTGCGCGACGAGGGCAGCCTGCGCCGGTTCGTCCCGTTCGACGTGGACGAGGAGACGCTGACCCGCGCGGGTTCAAGCCTGATCACCGCCTACCCGGACCTCGCCGTGCACGCCGTCGTCGGCGACTTCGAGCGTCATCTGGACCGGCTGCCGACCGGTGGCCGTCGCCTGGTCGCCTTCCTGGGCGGCACGATAGGCAACCTGCGGCCGGCCGCCCGGGAGGAGTTCCTGCGGGCGGTACGCGCGCAGGCGGCACCCGACGACGCGCTGCTGCTCGGCACCGACCTGGTCAAGGATCCCGACCGGCTGGTCGCCGCCTACGACGACGGCGCCGGGGTCACCGCCGCGTTCAACCGCAACATGCTCACCGTGATCAACCGCGAGCTCGGCGCGGACTTCGACGTCCGCGGCTTCGCGCACATCGCGCTGTGGAACGCGGCCGACTCGTGGATCGAGATGCGGCTGCGCGCGGTACGCGACCAGCGGGTGACCATCGATTCCCTCGCCCTGACCGTCGACTTCGAACGCGGCGAGGACCTGCTCACCGAGATCAGCGCGAAGCTTACCCCCGCTGTGATCGACGCCGAGCTCGCCGCCAGCGGCTGGGCGACCGCGGCGCGCTGGACGGATCCCGACGGCGACTTCGCCGTGACCCTGGCCGCTCCCTCGTCCCAGCCCATCGCCGCGCCGATCTGAGCTGATGTGGCCGGCGGCCTGCCCATCGGGCCGCCGGCCTGGCCATCAGATCGGCGGCCCGGTCTGGCTGTCGGTCAGCCGTCGAGGAGGGTGACGTCGCGGGCGGCGCCGGTCGACGCGGAGGTCGCCATCGCGGCGTAGGCGCGCAGCGCCGCGGAGACCTGGCGCTCCCGGTTCGCCGGCCGGTAGCCGCCGGAGGCCTCGAGGTCGGCCCGGCGGCGGTCCAGCTCCTCGTCGGAGACGAGCAGCTCGAGGCGCCGGGTGGGGATGTCGATCTCGATGATGTCACCGTCGCGGACCAGCGCGATCGTGCCCCCGTGCGCGGCCTCCGGCGAGACGTGCCCGATCGACAGCCCGGAGCTGCCGCCGGAGAACCGACCGTCGGTGATCAGCGCGCACTTCGGGCCGAGGCCACGACCCTTGAGGAACGCCGTCGGGTAGAGCATCTCCTGCATGCCGGGCCCACCGCGGGGACCCTCGTACCGGACGATGATGACGTCGCCCGGCTGGACACGCTTGTTCAGGATCGCGTCGACCGCGTCGTCCTGGCTCTCCACGACGAGCGCCGGGCCGCGGAAGCTCCACTGGCTCTCGTCCACCCCGGCGGTCTTGACGACGGCACCATCGACGGCGAGGTTGCCGCACAGCACGGCGAGGCCGCCCTCGGCCGAGTAGGCGTGCTCGGCCGAGCGGATGCAGCCGTTCTCGGCGTCGGTGTCGAGGGTGTCCCAGCGGTTGGTGGAGCTGAACGGCTCGATCGTGCGCACGCCGCCCGGTGCCGCGTGGAAGAGCTCCACCGCCTCCGGCGACGGGTTCGGGCCGCGCACGTCCCAACGGTCGAGGAACTCGCGCAGGCTCGCCGCGTGCACCGAATGGGTGGACGGGTCGAGCAGGCCGGCTCGGTCCAGCTCACCGAGGATCGCCGGGATCCCGCCAGCCCGGTGCACGTCCTCCATGTAGTAGCGGGTCGAGCTCGGCGCGACCTTGCACAGGTTCGGCACCCGCCGCGAGATCTCGTCGATGTCCGCGAGGGTGACGTCCACACCGGCCTCGACGGCGGCGGCAAGCAGGTGCAGCACCGTGTTCGTCGAGCCGCCCATCGCCACGTCGACGGCGAACGCGTTGCGGAACGCGGCGGCCGACGCGATCGACCGCGGCAGGACCGCCTCGTCGTCCTTCTCGTAGTAGCGGCGAGCGAGGTCGACGACGAGCCGCCCCGCCTCGAGGAACAGCTCACGCCGGGCCGCCGCGGTGGCGAGCGTGGAGCCGTTGCCCGGCAGCGACAGGCCGATCGCCTCGGTAAGGCAGTTCATCGAGTTCGCGGTGAACATGCCCGAGCAGGACCCGCAGGTGGGGCACGCCGACCGCTCGATCGTCGACAGCTCGGTGTCGGACACGTCCGGGTTCACCGCCGCGGACATCGCCGTGATGAGGTCCAGCTTGGACCGGGCCGTTCCCTCCGAGATCACCGCATTGCCGGACTCCATCGCCCCGCCGGAGACGAACACGGTCGGGATGTTGAGCCGCAGCGCCGCGAGCAGCATCCCCGGCGTGATCTTGTCACAGTTGGAGACGCAGACCAGCGCGTCCGCACAGTGTGCGTTCACCATGTACTCGACGCTGTCCGCGATCAGCTCCCGCGACGGCAGCGAGTAGAGCATCCCGCCGTGCCCCATCGCGATGCCGTCATCGACGGCGATCGTGTTGAACTCGCGCGCGACCCCGCCGGACTCCGCCACCGCCCCTGCCACCAGCGCGCCGAGGTTACGCAGGTGCACATGGCCCGGAACGAACTCGGTGAAGCTGTTCGCGACCGCGACGATCGGCTTGCCGAAGTCGTCGTCGGTCATGCCGGTCGCCCGCCACAGGGCGCGGGCACCGGCCATGTTCCGGCCGTGCGTAGTCGTGCGGGAGCGTAGAGCGGGCATCTCGACCTCGGGACATCACGTCGGCGTCGCCGCGACGGGGCTCGCCGGCGGCGGTTTTCTGGTGATGCCACGACGGTACGCCACATCGCCGCCGTCACCCCGTACAGCCGCGCTCTGCCGTACCCAACCAGGTCTGCGGCGACGGCGTCGGCACCGGTCACCCGACATCCGTCCGGCACAGGTCGGCACCGGCTCGGCACAGTCACCCGACACCAGGGGTATGGAGCCGGCTCGGCGTCGAAGGACGTCATCCGACCCGGTCAGGCCGCATCCGGAGTCGCGATCACGCTCCGTGCCGGCAGCCCTTCCGTTCAGACGGCAATCCACGCCCGATGGTCGCTTTCCCGTGACAAATCGGACACGAAACCGTGTATTAGGACCATGGCGGCCGCTCCTCCCCGCAGCCGCCCGCCAGATTCCTTACGGCAGGTAGCCAATTGGCGCTGCCGCCGGTCAGGAGTCCGGATCGGCATCGTCCCTTGGCCCGTCGTATGGCGGGTCGGCCGAGGCGGCGCCCGGCGGCGGCGCGGCCCAGGGATAGCCGGCGATCCGCCTGCCGCCGCCACGGCCGCCGCCATCACCACCGCTGCTTCCCGGACCCGTTGAGGGGTGCTGGTCAGGCCATGAAACCGACCCAGGCTCCGCATCATTGCCCGAGGGCGTCCATCCCGGCGCGCCGCCCTCCGTTTCCTCGCCGCGCCCTCCTGTCGGGGGGCCCCACGCCGGGTCTCCCTGGCCATCGGTCGTCCCAGCCGGGCCCGATCCCGGCGCTCCGCCGTCACCCGGGGCCGTTCCCGCGCCTCCCGGGCCGGATGCAGAGCCGGACCCTCCATCGCGCGGCCGCGTCGAGGGGGGCGACCGCTCTCCCGTCCACTCCGAGACGGGCGGTGCCGGCAGTTCGTCGAAGTTCGGCGGAAAGTCGGGGATGGGCGGCAGGTCCCCGAGGGCGGGAAGCTCGTCGTTCGACTTGTCGCTGGGTTCCCCACCGCCGGCCGTGGACTCGCCGCCCGCGCCCCGATCGGTTCCCACCCTGCCGCCCGCGCCTGACGGCCGCGCGGAGCCACCGTCCGTCGTACGTTCAGCCCCGGCCCCGGCCCCGGCGCCGGTACCAGCCCCCGGCTCACCAGCCGGCTCGTTTCCCGACGGCAGCGGCGGACTCGCATACGGGTGGCCTTCGCGCCGGCCAGGCGGAGGATTGGCCGGACCGGGCGGATACCCCGGGTATCCCGGCTGGACCGGCTGCCCCGAGTATCCCGGCTGCTGCCCCGGATAGCCCTGCTCCGCTGGATGCCCAGGCTGGCCCGGATAGGGCTGGCCCGGATAGGGCTGGCCCGGATAGGGCTGGCCCGGATAGGGCTGGCCCGGATAGGGCTGGCCCGGATAGCTCTGCGGATTCGGATAGCCCTGCTGACCAGGAAGACCCTGCTGACCAGGAAACGCTTCCGCTCCCGGATGACCGGCCTGCCCCGGATAACCAGGCTGACCGGGGAAGCCCTGTTGTCCCGAGAGCCCGGGCTGACCCGGGAACCCAGGCTGACCCGGATAGCCCGGGTGGCCGGGATAGCCCGGGTAGGGCTCCTGGCCAGGCTGACCTGGCACGCCCGGCTGGCCGGCCGGGCTCCCGTCGCGCTTCGCCCGCGCCACGGTGCGGGTGCCCGCGGGGCGACGGCGGCGCCACTGGTCCCGGATCACCCACACCAGGCCGAGCGAGGCCAGCGTGCCGGCGAACGGCGCGACCCAGGCCCTCGCGACAAGCAGGAAGAGGGTGAGCACTGCGGTGAAGACGTAGCCGGTCACGAAGAACGCGAACGGGCGGATCTGGACCTGGCTGAGCCTGTCCCGCAGCAGGAGCGCCGGGAACACCCAGATCAGGAAGCCGAAGAAGCTCGCGGTGATCGGGGCGATGAACAGGTAACCGAAAAAGGTTTCCATGGGTCAGGGGTCCTGGCGCTCGAACGCATCAGGCCGGGTCGGGCCCGGGCGGGATGTCCACGCCGTGGGTGACGCCCGGCGGCTCGGCGAAGTACGGCCCGAGCGCGGCCCGCCAGCGCACGAACCGCTCGGACTCCCGGAAGGTCGTCAGGTGGCTGTCGAGCGTGTCCCACTCGACGAGCAGCACATAGCTCGACGGCGATTCGACGCCCCGGGTCATCCGCGCGGAACGACACCCCGGCGTACCCACCACCTCGGAACGGACCTCCCGGTAAGCGGCCTCGAACTCGTCCTCGGTGCCGGGCCGCACGGCGAAGCGGGCGATCTCCAGCACACCCGCGCCGTCCCCGCTGCCGCTCGCGTCCTCACTCACCAGGCGCCTCCTCGCTATCCACCGGGCTTTCGGGGCTATCCACCGGGCCTCGGACTCGCGGTGCCGCTCGACCCGACAGCAGGCCCTCGGCCGCGCACCGCCCCCGCCAGGCCACATGGTCGATGTGCCCAGTGTGTCACCGCCAGACGGCGATCGGCGGCGGTGCCCACGGTTCGGGGCTCCCGGTTCGGGCCGCCGGTCATCTTCCGCCGGAGGCGCACGGCTGACCAGGGCTCGTATGCGGCCGCGATCACACAGGTGCGGAACCCGTGGATCCGGGGGGACGTCAGGGCCGGACAGACATCCCCGTGGCAGAGCGGGTCCACGAGGGCAGCCACACGTCGTCGCTCTCTTCGCCGTCGCCCTCGTCGTCCCGCTGATGGGCATCCAGGTAGTCGACCAGCATCGACAGATGGCCGTGCCTGTTCTGTTCGGACCACAGCGGATAGAGCGGGTACACCGGCACAGGCGCCACGATGGGTATCCGTCGCAGGTCATAGCTGGCCGGCCACAGGTAACGGCTTCCCTCGCCGACAAGGGTGGCCAGGCGAGGTGAGTCGGCGAGCTCGTCGAGGAGCAGGTCGTTACCGAAGTTCGGGACGACGACATCGGGCCCCGCACGAAGCCCCGCCGGGGGCCGACCGGTGGTCGCGGCCAGTGTGCGGAAGGTGAGATCGACGGCCCCGCTGGCGACGGCAGCCAGCGCACCATCGCCGTCGGTGAGGATCGGCAGTGTCACGATGTCCAGGTCGATCTCGGGATGTTGCTGGTGGAACGCCTGTAGCAGGCCAGCGGAGGCGGTACGCCTGTTCACCACGTCCACGCGCAGCGCCCGGCGGGCCGGCGCCACGGACGCTGTCGCGCGGTCCTCGACGCGCAGCAGCTCGTGGGCGTGCGGCAGGAACACCTGACCGTCCACGCTGAGCCGCACGCCCTTCGGGCCGCGCACGAACAGTCGAACACCGAGATCGCGCTCCAGCGTTGCGATCCGTCTTGACACGGCCTGCTGGGTGATGTCCAGCTCGTCGCCGGCGGCCTGGAACTGGCCGCAGGCGGCGACGGTCACGAAGGTGCGCACGGCCTCCAGCTGCACCGGGCGAACATATAGCCACAACGGCCGGTTGTTCCGCCTCGCGCGTCGGTTGTTTGGAACGCCAATCCTGATTCGGTTTGCTGCTTCGCGGACAACGTGGCGTTGTCCCGAGCGGCAGTGGCGGGAGAGGCGGGGCAGGCCTGGATGCGGTCCTCCATTTGGTCGGCCAGCGTCGTCGGACCGACCCTGGGTGGCGCGGCGATCGGGCTGTTCGGCCCGGTCGTGACCATCGCGGCCGACGCCGTCAGCTATCTGCTCTCGGCCCTCGGCATCACCGCGATCGGCGGCGCGCAGCCCGGACCCCCCGCCCGTGAAGCCCCCCGGCCGAGGCTGGCCGGCCTTGCCGAGGGCTGGCGCTACATGCTGCGCCATCGGCAGCTGCGGCGGTCGTTCCTCAACTCGATCACAGTCAATGGCTTGATCATGGCGGGAGAGGCGCCGCTGACCGTGCTCATGCTGGACCAGCTCGGCTTCCGCCCCTGGCAGTACGGGCTCGCCTTCGCGGTGCCCTGCATAGGCGGCCTGATCGGCTCCCGGCTGGCCCGCCCGCTGGTCGCCCGGTATGGCAGCGACACCGTCCTGCGGGTGTTCGGCCCGCTGCGCTGTGTGTGGCCACTCGGGCTCGTCCTGGTCGGTCCTGGCGTTCCGGGTCTGCTCGTCGTGATCGGCATCGAACTGGCACTGATCATCAGCTGTAGCGTCTTCGGGCCGGTCAGCGCCACCTACCGGCTCCAGGCCGTCGACCACGACCGCGTCTCCCGCGTCCTCACCGCCTGGTCGACGGGCAGCACCGCGGCCCGGGCCGTCCTCGTCGCGCTGTGGGGCGTCCTGGCAAGCACCACCAGCCCGAGCTGGGCGCTGGCCGCGGCCGGCGTGCTCCTGCTCGCCATGCCCTTCCTCCTGCCCCTCGGGATCAGGGCAGGCGAGAAAGCGCCCCTGGCAGACGGGAGCTCCCCCGCACGTCCAGGTCAGTTGGCCATGTCGACGAAGCGGGAGTAGTGCCCCTGGAAGGCGACGGTGACGGTGCCGGTCGGGCCGTTGCGGTGCTTGGCGATGATGAGGTCCGCCTCGCCGGCCCGTGCGGACTCCTTTTCCACGGCATCCTCCCGGTAGAGCAGGATGACCGCGTCGGCGTCCTGTTCGAGGCTGCCGGACTCGCGCAGGTCCGACACCTGGGGACGCTTGTCGGCGCGCTGCTCGGAGGCCCGGTTGAGCTGCGAGATCGCGACGACCGGCACCTCGAGCTCCTTGGCCAGCAGCTTCAGGGACCGGGAGATCTCGCTGACCTCCTGCTGGCGACTCTCCACCTTCTTCGGTGACGACATGAGCTGCAGATAGTCGAGGATGACCAGGCGTAGCTGGTTGCGCTGCTTGAGCCGCCGGGCCTTCGCCCGGATCTCCATCATCGTCAGGTGCGGGCTGTCGTCGATGAACAGCGGCGCCTCGGCCACCTCACCCATCCGCCGGGTCAGCCGCGACCAGTCGTCCTCGGTGAGCCGGCCGGTGCGGATGTTCTGCAGCGAGACCCGCGCCTCGGCGGACAGCAGCCGCATGGTGATCTCCATGCGGCTCATCTCCAGCGAGAAGATGACCGACGTCATCCCGTTCTTGATCGACGCTGCCCGAGCGAAATCGAGACCCAGGGTCGACTTGCCCACGGCCGGGCGTGCCGCAACAATCCACAGCTGCCCGCCGTGCAGGCCGTTGGTGAGCTCGTCGAGATCGGTGAAGCCGGTGGGCACGCCGGTGAGGGAGCCGTCGTGGCCCTCGATCGACTCGATCTCCTCCAGCGCCGGGTTGAGCAGCTCGCCGAGCGGCGTGTAGTCGTCACTGGTGCGCCGCTCGGTGACCTCGTAGACGGCGGCCTGCGCCCGGTCCACCACCTCGCTGACGTCGGGCGCGGCGCCGTAGGCAAGCTGGACGATGCGCGTCCCCGCCTCGGCGAGGCGGCGCAGGATCGCCTTCTCGGCGACGATGCGGGCGTAGTAGCCGGCGTTCGCCGCGGTCGGCACGCTGGAGATGAGGGTGTGCAGGTAGCCGGCGCCGCCCACCCGCTCGAGCACGTCGCGGCGGCCGAGCTCGGCGGCGGCGCTGATCACGTCGGCCGGCTCGCCGCGGCCGTACAGATCGCCGATGACCTCGTAGATGAGCCCGTGGGCGGGACGGTAGAAATCCACCATCCGCAGGACCTCGACGACGTCGGCGATCGCGTCCTTGGACAGGAGCATGCCGCCCAGCACGCTCTGCTCGGCCGGCAGATCATGCGGCGGGGTGCGATCGAACTCCTCGGTGCCCCCGACGCCACGCGAGATCTCGGTGACGCTCATGACGCACCTCCTGGCTGTCCCGCGATCCCGTGGTCGAACATATGTTCGTACTTGCCCGAGCCGCCGTCAACGGCCCACGCCGGGCGGACGCGACCACGGATTCGGCACGTCGACTGGCTCCCCAGTTTGGAGGGTCCGACCCTACGGATCGACAGCCACCCCCGCCAAGAAGTTATCCACAGGCCCTTGTGGAAAAGCTGTGGGCAACGACCAGGAACCTGGGGAGGAGCTAGGGACAGACGCGGTCCACCTGTGGATAACGTCGGCAGTTCGGTGCAGGAACCGCAGGTTCCCAGAGCTCCCTTCGGGCACCCCCTGTGGACAACCAGCCGAGGAAAAAACTTTTCGGCGACGTGCTGCCGGGGGCACAACGCGAACTCCCCCGGCTCCCACCCACCACGAGGGGGAGCGGGAGCCGGGGGAGTTCAGCGGCCGTGCGGATGGTCAGGCCTTGCGGACCTGGACCTTCAGCGAGGCGGTCACCTCGGGATGCAGGTGAACGGCCACTGTGTAGGCCCCAAGGGACTTGATCGGCGTGGTCAGCTCGACGCGGCGACGGTCGAGGTCCGGACCACCGGCACGGGTGACGGCGTCGACCACGTCGGCCGCCGTCACGGAGCCGAACAGCCGGCCTTCCTTGCCCGCGCGGCTGACGAGCTCGACCTTGAGGCCGCCGAGCTGCCCGGCGATCTCGTTGGCGTGGTCGAGGTCGCGCACCGCCCGGGCCGACCGCGCCCGCTTGATCTGCTCGACCTGGCGCTCCGCGCCCCTGGTCGCGAGGATCGCGTACTTGCGCGGCACCAGGTAGTTGCGACCGTAGCCGTTCGCGACCTCGACAATGTCCCCCGGGCTACCGAGCCCGGGGACCTCCTGGGTCAGGATGAGCTTCATCGCGCCACCCCCTAACGGGCCGAGGCGGTGTAAGGCAGCAGCGCCATCTCGCGGCTGTTCTTCACCGCCGTCGCCACGTCGCGCTGGTGCTGGCTGCAGTTGCCGCTGACCCGGCGGGCACGGATCTTGCCCCGGTCGGAGATGTACTTGCGCAGCAAGGACGTGTCCTTGAAGTCGATGTACTCGACCTTGTCCTTGCAGAACACACAAACCTTCTTCTTCGGCTTGCGCACGGCCGCCTTGGCCATGGATGTGCTCCTACCTCGTTGTGCCGTCCTCGAAGACGACGACCGGCCGCTCAAAACGGAGGCTCGTCAGAGTAGCCACCGGCCGGCTGCTGCGACCAGGGATCATCATTGGGGGCACCGCCGTAGCCACCACCGGCCGGCGCTCCGGCCGGGGCGCCCGCGGGCGCGCCGTAGCCGCCGCCGCTGTTGCCGCCGTAGCCGCCACCGGACGCAGGGCCCGAAGGCCCGCCGCCGTAGCCGCCACCACCGCCAAAGTTGCCGCCACCGCCACCGCCACCGCCACCGCCACCGCCACCGCGGGCGGCACGGACGACCTTGGCGGTCGCATAACGAAGGCTCGGGCCGACCTCGTCGACGTCGAGCTCGATCACGGTCCGCTTCTCACCCTCACGGGTTTCGAACGAACGCTGCTTGAGCCGGCCAGTGACGATGACCCGGGCTCCCTTCTGCAACGATTCGGCGACGTTCTCCGCGGCCTGCCGCCAGACGGAGCAGCGCAGGAACAGCGCCTCGCCGTCCTTCCACTCGTTGCTCTGGCGGTCGAGGGTCCGCGGAGTCGAGGCCACGGTAAAGCTCGCGACGGCCGCGCCATTCGGCGTGAACCGCAGTTCGGGATCGCCTGTCAGGTTGCCGACGACGGTGATCACAGTCTCACCGGCCATGGGCGCCCTCCCAGCTCTCGGCGGTCCGCGACGACGGGCGAACCGCCGTCAGCCTGGACCGGGTCATGCCGCCGCCCGGCGGCTCTGACGGGGCTTCTTCGGCTCGGGGAGCCGGATGACCTTCGTACGCAGGACCGACTCGTTCAGCACGAGCTGGCGGTCGAGCTCGGCGACCACGGCCGGCTCGGCGTGCAGGTCGATGACCGCGTAGATGCCCTCGTAGTTCTTCGCGATCTCGTAGGCGAGCCGGCGACGGCCCCAGACGTCGACCTTCTCCACCACGCCGCCGCCCTGCCGGACGACGCCGAGGTACTGGTCGAGAGACGGGGCCACGGTGCGCTCCTCGAGATCAGCATCGAGGATCACCATGAGCTCATAGTGGCGTGCCAAGGGTGAACCCACCTCCTGTGGACTCGGCGGCCACGGATCATCCGTGGCAGGAGGAACCGTGCGGTGGACCTGGGCCGCCAGGAATGCGCCTGACACCGACGATCCAGATAGGGACCGTCCGCGAGCACACCCGGACGATCATCAGAGCACGGCACCCGCACCCGGCCAGACAGGCCGATCCGAGGATCGATCGGACGCTGACCAGCGACGGACCCGTGCGCCAACGCACGGCATGTCCCGGCGAGTCTACTCGATCCCCTTGCTGCCGCCGGGCGCGCCGACCGTGAGGACCACGCGCAGCCAGGCAGTGCCCACCCCGGCCACCAGGACGAGATCGACCATGATCAACAGGCCCCGCAGATGACGGGACGGCGCCGGGTCGGCCACCGCCAGGCCGAGCAGTACGCAGGCAAGCGCGAGCGCGCCCCCGGCAAGGACCATCGCGATGCTCCGTGGGGCGATCCGCCATCCTTCGGCGCTCCGACCCTGCTCCACCGCGGTCCCACCAGCCCGCACCGGCCTTCCTGACTCCCCCGCAGCCCCTGCCTCGGCGGGCTCGCCCGCCCCCGCGGGATCTCCCGCCCTTGGGGGCTCCCCGGAACTCATCGCATCGCCCTCCGTCGCCTCCGGCCTGGCTGCCGTCGCGTGCCCGCGGCTCAGTCCACCCACTGCCCCTGGGTGAAGGCGACGACGAACGACGCCATCACGGGCGCGCACAGACAGACATACACCGGAGCCACCCACCGTCGGCGCGCCGCCACCCGAGCGAGCAGCAGATAGAGCGGAAAGGCAACCAGAATCCCGCGGATGCCCGAGGCGTAGTAGTTCGTACACGCCATGATCAACGTCATGACGCCGACGAAGGCTGCCTCCCCAAAGCGCCGGCCCACCAGCAGGATGACGGTCAGCGCCACGCCTACCACCACCGCGAGCAGCTCCCCGCGCCAGAACCAGACAAAGGTCGACGCGCCGTTCCCGTCCGTCGCCGAGGACCAGGTCGTCGCCCAGCCGGACCAGGGCCAGTCCGTCCAGCGGTGCCAGCCGTCGCGCATGGCATCCGTGTACGAGCCCCAGCCGCCGGTGCGCGCGCGCAGATAGCTGAGGTAGGCGAGGACGGGGATCGGCGGCAGCGCGAGGGCCAGCACCGGCCGTGCCACCAGCGGTCGCCCCGCGGCCCGCCGACCGACCACGTACTGGACGGCGAGCGCCACCCCGAAGGCCACCCCACTGATCCGCGCGGACGCCGCCCCCGCGCCGAGCAGGCCCGCGAGCCACCACCGCTGGCGGCGCGCCGCGAGCCACGACGCCGTCGCGAACGCCAGGAACACGCCCTCGGAGTACGCCGCGAACAGGAACACCGCGTAGGGGAAGCAGATCAGGCCAACGACGGCGACGCGGGCATCCCGTTCGCCGACCTCATCGGCCGCCAGCTGCCACAGCGCCGCCACGCTGACCGCGCCGGCGACCAGCGAGACGACGAGCCCCGCGGCGATCCAGTCACGCACGACCAGGTGGACGAGCCTGATCGCGAGCGGCAGGCCGGGAAAGTCGACCTCGGTCCGGTCCGCGTAGGCGGGGGAGAGATAGCCGTACTGGGCGACCTTGGTGAACAGTCCGACATCCCATCGGTCCCACAGCGTGCGAAGGCCGGGCGCCGACCGGGCCGGGCCGGTGGTGAGCGCCCGGGCGGCCGCCAGGGACAGCAGCGCCACGGCGACCCGACTGCCCACCCAGAGCGGCAGCGTCGCCCGCACGGCCGCCGGCAGCTCGCCCCACCGCCCCCGAACCCAGCTCGCGACACCGGCGCCACGCGCGCCCAGGCCGGATGTGGCGCCGCTCCGGGCCTGGGCGGCGCGCTCACGGTGTTCAGCCGTGACGGGCAGCGGACTCGCGCCGGTCGGCTCGGGGACGGCCTGGTTATCCACCGGCGGGTCTCTCGTCCTCCGGCGACGGGCCGGGACTGTCGCCCACCTGATCGTCGACCTGCCGCCGGGGACGGAACAACGCTCCCGGCTCGGCTGGTGCGGGAGCTGGCCCGGCGCCTGCGATGGAGTCCGCCCCAGCCGTGGGGCCGGAACCAGTGGGACGAGCGGAACCGACGGCCGCGCCGGCCCGCGCCGCACCGAACCCGGCAGTGCCAGAACCGGCAGTGGCGCCGACGAGTGCGCCGGTGTCGGCGGAGAGCTCGGCGTCGGGCCGCCCTGCGGCCACCCGGGCGCGCCAGCCGCCGCGCACGTCGGGTGCGTGATCCAGGATGCCGCCGGCCGGATCGTCGAGGGCGGTCAGGTCGAGTCCGGCCTCCGGCCGGTCCGCGGCCAGGCGGTCGGCCTCGGTCAGTGCTCCGCTCGTACGGACCACGTCCGCGCGGGGATGCAGGATCTCCCGGATGACGAAGCCGGCCATCACGAGCAGGAGCAGGTCGCGCAGGGTCACCGCGCCGACGAACCAGCCCCGGTCGATGCCGCGCCGCCCCTGGGTGTCGTTGAAGATGAAGTGCATGAAGCGGGTGAACAGCACCCAGGCCTCGGTGAGCTGCCAGAGCAGGAACAGCCGCCAGCGCGGCCGGGCGAGCGCCACCAGCGGCAGCAGCCAGATGGTGTACTGCGGCGAGAACACCTTGTTGCTCAGCAGGAACGCCACGACCAGCAGGAACAGCACCTGCGGCAGCCGCGGTCGGCGCGGGGCGAACCAGGTCAGCAGCCCGATACCGATCACCGCCACCACCAGGGTGGCACCGGTGATGACGTTCAGGGTGCCGACCGGCAGGCCGTGCTCCCGGATGCCCTGCAGCACCAGCGGGACCGCGACGGCGACGGTGCCGAAGACCGCCACGGCCAGGGCGACGGCGAGCCGGCGGGTGTCCGGCCGGTGCACGATGAGGGCGGCGCCCGCGGCGACGACGACGGCCGCGGTGATCAGGCAGATCACCAGATGCGTCGGCCCGAGCCAGGCCGGGTCGTGCCGGTCCGCGAGCCAGGTCGCGCCGAAGGCCACCGAGTCCCAGTCGGCGCCGCGGTCGGAGTTGAGGTCGACGAACCGGGCCACACCGTTGCGGGCCGCGTCCGAGCCGCCGCCGATCAGCCCCATCCAGTCACCGCCGTGCCAGAACGTCACCCAGATGCTGTCGCCGACCTTCGCGTTCTGGTCATTGAAGTAGCCGGCGACCAGCCACAGTGGCACGATCACCACGACGACGGTCACGGCCGCCGAGGCCACCGCCTTCGCCCACTCCCGCATCCGGCCGGCCCGCAGGCACAGAAAGCCGATCCCGACCAGGAAGAGCACCGGGTAGAGCTTGGTGAGAACGCCCAGGCCCAACAGGATCCCGGCGAGCTTCGGCGCGCGCCGGGACCAGGCGAGCAGGCCGCCGGCCGCGAACGCGACCGCGATGATGTCCCAGTTGGTCAACAGATGCAGCATCAACGCCGGGGCCAGCGCGAACAGCGCCGCATCCCAGATACGCCGGCGCCCGGCGGTCAGCGCCGTACAGAACACGGCGACGCACGCGGCGACCGTGAACAGCAGCGCCGTCAGGTCATAGAAGACGGCCGAGCGCCGATCCATCGTGTAGTGGTCGAAGACGCGCTGGCCGTTGTCATCCCGGTACACCGCCCGGGGGCCGGACGCGAGCCCTGCCGGCCACGAGATGAGCTGCATGGCCGCGCCGATCAGCGGCGGGTACTCCGTCGGGTAGTCGAGGTAGGGGATCTTCCCGTCGACCAGCCCCTCCTGGCTGTACAGCGCGACCACGTCCGAGTAGCACATCGCGCTGTACTGGTGCTCGTGCGCCCATCCACGGGTGTCCCGGCAGCTGACCTTCTGCGCGTAGCCGAGCATGCAGGCGACGATGACGAAGGCCATCAGCACCCGCATCGGCGTCAGCCAGCCTCGGCCGCTCGGGGCGGCTGCGTGCCCGCCCGGCGGCCCGCCGATCAGCTGGCTCGCGCCCGCGACGATCGGGTCCTCCCGGGCCGGGCTGACGCGGGCGGGAGACGCCGGAGTCATGGCCATGCCGGCCATTCTCACCCAACGCCGCAGCGGCGCCGCTCACCAGCGCCCGCAATCGCGTCCACCGCCTAGCCGAAGGGGTTGACGACGATACCGCCACCACCGCCGCCGCCGCCGCCACCACCGCCGCGGTTCTGACGTCCCGTTCCCTGCTGTTGCTGCTGCTGCGGGGCCTGGCCGCCACCGGTGCCGCCACCGCCGTTGTTGAACAGGTCGTTGAGGTTGAGGTCGACGCCGGTACTTGGTGCTGGGCTCGGCGTCATGGTGTCGGTCGGTGCCGGGGCCGGTTCGTTGTCCTGGACGAGGCCGCCGAACGCGGGCGGATCGAACGTGGACTTCGGCACGCCCTGCAGCGCCGCGTCCATGAACGCCTTCCAGACCTTGGCCGGATAGGTTCCGCCGTACACGCCCCGCTCCGCACCGGGGATGCCGGTGAGCAGCTCGCTGTTGGTGCCGCTGCCGCGGTACATGTCCACGCAGGAGGCCAGTTCCCTGGTGTAGCCGCAGAACCAGGCGGACCGGAAGGAGGTCGACGTGCCCGTCTTGCCCGCCGCCTCCCGGCCGCCGGCGAGCGCCGCCTTCGTCCCGGTTCCGGTCGGATCGGAGATCACGCTCTGCAGGGCGTAGGTGGCGTCCCGGGCCACGGTGGTCGGGATGACCTGCTTGGCCTTGGCGTCACCGGAGTAGATGACCTGCCCGGTGCCGTCGATGACCTTGTCGACCATGTGCGGCTTGGCCCGCACGCCGTTGCCAGCGAGTGTCGCGTATACCGCCGTCATGTCGATGGCGTGGACAGCGTCCTTACCCAGCGTGATTCCGGCCTCGACGGGGAAGTGAACCGAGTCCGGGATGCCGAGCTGGTGCGCGGTGTCGATCACGTTCTGGACGCCGATGTTCTGGGCGAGCGGAACGTACACCGTGTTGATCGAGCCAGCGGTGGCCTCGATGAGGTTCTTGTAGCCGAGATCGCCGACGTCGCCCTCGTCGTTGCCCACCACGTAGTTACCCGGCAGAGTGATCTTCGCGGGTGCGGCGAAGGTGGATTTCAGGTTGATGTTCTTCTGCAGCGCCGCGACCAGAGTGATCGTCTTGAAGGTCGACGCGGACTGGACCTCCGCTCTGGACACGCTGTCGAAGTACTGTTCGTGCCCCTGTGCGTCCTTGCCGTAGGCCGATCCGCCGTACCAGGCGAGTATTCGCCCGGTACCGGGTTCGACCGCCGACAGCCCCGTGCGCAGGTCCGGCACCGCGGAGTAGGCCGTGCTCAGCACGTTGATGACGGCCTGGTAGGCGGCCATCTGACGACCCTTGTCGATGGTCGTGACGATGCGCAGACCACCGCGGTTGATCTGGTCCTCGCTGATCCCGTCCGCGATGAGTTCCCGTTTCACCTGGTCGCGGATGTAGGCGACCTGGGCCGACGAGGTGGTGGGGTCGTCCTGCTTGGCGATGACCGGCGGCGGCTGCTCGCCGGTGATGGACGCCGGCGCCCAGCCCTCCTCGGCCATCGTCGACACCACCTCGTGCCAGCGGGTGGCCGCCGGCTTGGGATTCTTCGCCGGATCGAGGTAGTTGGGCGATCGGATCAGCCCGGCGATCACCGCGCCCTGCTGGGAGGTGAGCTTCGCCGCCGTCGTGTTGAAGTACGCCTTCGCGGCCGCCTCGATGCCGTACGCACCCCGACCGAAGTAGATGGTGTTCAGGTAGTACTCCAGGATCTGGTCCTTGGAGTACTTGCGGTCCAGCTTCACCGCCAGCACGATCTCCCGCATCTTGCGGGTGAAGGTCCGCTCCTGGGTCAGATAGGCGTTCTTCGCGTACTGCTGGGTGATCGTCGAGCCGCCCTGCAGGTCGCCACCCTTGAGGTTGACGTAGATGGCCCGCGCGATGCCCTTCGGCGAGATGCCGGGCTCGTGGTAGAAGTTCTTGTCCTCCGCCGCGAGCACCGCGTGCTGCATCTCCTTGGAGACCTGCGCCAGCGGGACGTCGGTACGGTTCACGGTTCCGATCCGGGCGAGTTCGTCCCCGGTTTCCTGCTGAGTGCCCGATGACGAGGGCGAGGCATAGAAGATGATCGACGTCTGGTCGGTCTTCACCTGGCCCGGCAGCGGCACCCGGGTCGCCGCATAGATCACGGCGACACCCGCGACGAACAGCAGGATCGACGAGAACACGCCGGCCAGCACGAGGCGGCGCAGCCACCGCGGCCGGCGGCGCCACCACATCGGGCCACGGCTGCCCTGGCCCGGCCGGGGAGCCCGACCGCCACCGCCACGCCGACCCCCACCGCCTGGCCCGTCCGGATCACCGGGGCCACCCATCGCGGCTCTCGACGTCCGCGAGGGCGCCTCCCGGCCCGGCCCGCCACGACCCGGAGCCGGGCGCCGCGTCGCGACCCGCCCGCCGCTCGGGTAGCCCGCCCGCTCGCCGACCGGGTGGTCCGCCTCCCGCTCCCCCATCCGCAGGGCCATCCGCTCCGTGGCCTGGGTGGGCCGGTCCCGCCGCCCCGCGACGCGGCGCGTCGGCGTGACAGCCGTCATCCGCAGGCCATCCTTCGCGAGGCCCGTGCCACCGGCCGGATCGCCTGAGCCGCCGTCGGGGCTCACCTTGCGGTAGACCGTCGAGTCGGCGTCACGCTCGCGGATGTCGACCCGGCGCAGCGCTGCCTGGTCGACGGTGTCGTAGAGGGTGTTCGCCCGGCCCGCCGCGGCCGCGCGGCCACCGGCACCGTTCGGGCCATTCATCCGGGATGACGTGCCCGCCCGCCCCGTGGTGTCACGGGCAGCCCCGACGGCCGACCCAGTCGCGCCGCGGTCGGAGACGCCCCGACCAGGGTTGGTCCGGCCGGGAGAGGTGCGCCCCGGGTTGGTCCGGCCACGGCGCGGGCCTGTCCGGGGGATGACTTCGGTGCCGGGGCCGCCATCACCAACAGCCGTTCGGCCGCCCGGCGCCGGCCGTTCCCCGGTTCCCGGTCGATCGCTCGCCGCCGGCCGGTCAGCCATCGCCGGTCGATCACTGGCCGCCGGTCGGACTCCGGTCCCGGGACGGTCGGCGATTCCCCGCCGCTCCGCGATCTCCGTTCCACTGGCCGATCCGGGACGGCTGGACACCCCGTTCGACGCCAGGGGATGCGCGGATCCGCGGGTCGGTTCTGGTCGTTGTGAGGCATCGGGTCTGGACCCGCGCGGGGAAGCGCCAGGCCGGGAGGCCCCGCCACTGCCGGTCGCGCCGCCGGCGGCGACGGCGAGCGCACCGGGGTCCGGCACCCAGCCGGCCTCGGCGCCCCGCTGCGCAGGTCGGCCGGCAGCGGCCGGGCTGGAAGCGGCCGGGCCTGCGGAGGCGGAGGCGGGCCGAGACGTGCCGGACACCGCCGTATCCACGGCGGGAGGTGCCGCCTGGCTGGAGCTCGGACCCGGGCGAGAGGCCGGGGGAAGCAGCGCTCCCCTTGCGGCACCGGACGCACCCGGCCGGCTGGCCGGCGGGACCAGGGCAGTCCGCTCGCCGCGCGCCTGAGACGGCCGCGGCGGCGCACCGCCGGGCTGACCCGGCCGATCGCCACGCCCGGCACGGTCCCGCGGTGACCCGGCGCCGTCAGCGGAGTCATACGCGGCACGCTCGCCAGCCACGCCGCGGGAACGTCCCGGCTCGGGCCGGGTCCGTTCCGAGCCGCCGGGGTAGGCACTCTGGTCGTAGGGAGAGCTCACCAACCGCTCCATCCGTCGCTGTGGGACTCCCCGGTCACCGATCCGCCACAGGGGACGGGCCGGCACCCCCTACCGCAACCGAAGGTCCGATCTCCACCGGCCGGGCTCCGTCGAGCCCGGACCACGCGGGACGCCGGTGAGCACACGCCCTGGCCGTAACCCGGCCGGCGCCCCAGCTTCCGACCGACCGTCGGACTGACACCGGCAAGATCACGGCATCGGACCACGCGTGGCTCGCGCCACACCTGGACCCGCCGTGAAACCCACATGGCAGACCAGGATCTCATGCCAGATTCCGCTCATTAACGGCGGGCGCCCCCGCCCGTGCCGCGGCAGGGCCCGTACCTGCGCCGAGGAGCCACCCAGCCGGGCCTGCCCAGCCCGATCAGGTGTCGGCCGCCCGGCGGCGAGCTGGGCGCTTCGCCCCTGGCTTGCCCGTGCCGATCACATACGAGGTGATGAGATGGTTCCACCCGCAGGGACGGCACACCTCGACCACGTAGACCCGCAGTTCGCTGTACCGGGCGGCGAGGGCGGGCAGATCGCGCGTCGCCCGGACCCGGCCCGAACTCTCACCGAGCTCGTCGCCGTAGGTATAGGTGACGTGGATCAGCGGAGCGCCGCCACGGCAGACCGGGCAGCGCTTCGTCGTCGGCTCGCCGTGATACTTCGCGGCGCGCAGCAGGTAGGGATGCGCATCGCACACGTCAAGCGACGACACCCGGCCCGCGAAGAGGTCCGCGAGCGTCGCCCGGCGGGCAAGCGCGTAGTCGATGACCGACCGCGAACGCATGTATCAACGGTACGCCGCACCCGTCACCTGGGCAGGATCTCCGGACAGATCCCCATCCAGAGGACCAATCATCGTGCCTCACCCTACCCCGCGCTGATCACGACCCGCGATCGCCCTCGGGGCGCCACGGCTGCTGTGAGGTGGGCGACAGCGTGCCCCGGCGCCACGGAGTCCGGGGCCCCCAGGCCGATCCGGGCACCCGCCGACATCCGACCTGCCGACGATCAGCGGCATCCCGGCACCAGCACACGCTCCAAGCAGGGATTTTCCTGACTACCAGCGCGTCTGGTCCGTTCGTGGGGCCGGGGGACCACCCCGGCGCCGGGGGTCGCCGGACTCGTCGTCGCAAGCCGCGCGAGCGGGTCCGGACACGCCGGTGCGTCATCTTCCAGTCGCCGGTTGGTCATTTCTGGTTGCGGCGCTCGTCCCGAGACGTCTATCCTCGATGTATCGCCTCGATATGTCGTACCGCCTGTATCCGGAACTAGGATGCGACGCACGGCGGGGCGGCGGCCCAGGAGGCGGCGGCGGCGCGTGGTCTGTGGAGAAGAGTCCGCGGCGGGAAGGAGGGTGGGTCATGCTCGAGCTTGCGGTCCTGGCTCTGCTCTCCGAGAGCCCGATGCACGGCTACGAGCTGCGCAAGCGGCTTACGGCGGTGCTCGGCGCGTTCCACCGGCTCAGCTACGGCTCGCTCTACCCCTGCCTGCGCCGCCTCGCGGAGGCCGGTTACGTGACCGCGGGCGACGCCGCTTCCGCGGCCCGGCTGGGTGGGCGCAGCCGGGTCGTCTACACCCTCACCGGAGAGGGCAAGGAGAAGCTCGCCGAGCTGCTGGGCGAGGGTGGCCCGTCCTCTTGGGAGGACGAGATGTTCGGCGTGCGGTTCGCCTTCTTCGCGAAGACGGACGCCGCCGTCCGGCTGCGGATCCTCGAGGGGCGCCGCGTCCGGCTCGAGGAGCGTCGGGAAAAGGTCCGGTCGGCGCTGACCCGGACGGTCGAACGTTTCGACACCTACACGCTCGAGCTGCAGCGGCACGGTCTGGAGTCGGTGGAGCGCGAGGTCCGGTGGCTCAACGAGCTGATCGAGACCGAGCGGGCCGCCGTCCCCGCGAACGTGGCGGGCCCACAGTTGTCCACAGCACCCACAGGGTTGTCCACACCTTTGTCCACAGGATCGGATCCATCCAGTGGATCTGGTGGGGACCCCGGCGCGGATGCTGGCTCGCCGATCACCGCGTCCACGCCCGCCCGCGGCAGGCCTGCCCGTGGCGGCACGGCGGCGGCGCGGCGAGGGAGTCGCTCAGCCCGTCGCGACGGGCGGCCCGGTTCCTCCCCTGACCGCACGGACGACGGTCACGCCCGGAGCCGAAGCGCGCGCGACCGCAACGAAGGTCCACCGGCCGAGGCCGGCCCGGATCCGGGCGGCGAGATCCCGTCCGGCGGGTGAAATCCGCTCCGTAGCAGGACGTCCGCGTCCGGTCGTCGAACCGGCTCGGTGTCTCGCGGCGGAGCCGCGTGCCCAGATATCTCCCTCATCCATAGAACTCGCACCTAAGGAGCAGACCGTCATGGGTTCGGTACGTGTCGCCATCGTGGGCGTGGGCAACTGCGCCGCCTCGCTGGTCCAGGGGGTCGAGTACTACCGCGACGCCGACCCGTCGGCGCAGGTCCCCGGCCTGATGCACGTGAGGGTCGGCGATTACCACGTGTCCGACCTGACGTTCGTCGCCGCCTTCGACGTTGACGCCAAGAAGGTCGGGCGCGACCTGTCCGAAGCCATCGTCGCCAGCGAGAACAACACCATCAAGATCGCCGACGTTCCGCCGCTCGGCGTGACCGTCTCGCGTGGCCACACCCTCGACGGTCTGGGCCGCTACTACCGCGAGACCATCGAGGAGTCGGACGAGGCCCCGGTCGACGTCGTCGCCACGCTGCGCGAGTCCGGCGCCGACGTGCTCGTCTGCTACCTGCCGGTCGGGTCCGAGGACGCCGCCAAGTACTACGCCCAGTGCGCCATCGACGCCGGTGTCGCCTTCATCAACTGCCTGCCCGTGTTCATCGCCGGGGTGCCCGAGTGGGCGGAGAAGTTCCGCGCCGCCGGTGTGCCGATCGTCGGCGACGACATCAAGTCGCAGGTCGGCGCCACGATCACGCACCGCGTGCTGGCGAAGCTGTTCGAGGACCGGGGCGTGATCCTCGACCGCACGATGCAGCTCAACGTCGGCGGCAACATGGACTTCAAGAACATGCTCGAGCGCGAGCGGCTGGAGTCCAAGAAGATCTCCAAGACGCAGGCCGTGACGTCGCAGGTCTCCCACGACCTCGGCAAGGACAACGTGCACATCGGGCCGTCCGACTACGTGGCCTGGCTCGACGACCGCAAGTGGGCCTACGTGCGGCTCGAGGGTCGCGCGTTCGGCGACGTCCCGCTCAACCTGGAGTACAAGCTCGAGGTCTGGGACTCGCCCAACAGCGCCGGTGTGGTCATCGACGCGGTGCGCTGCGCCAAGATCGCCCTCGACCGGGGGGTCGGCGGGCCCATCCTGTCCGCGTCGTCGTACTTCATGAAGTCCCCGCCGGAGCAGTACCGCGACAACGAGGCCCGCGACAAGGTCGAGGCCTTCATCCGCGGCGAGGCCTGAGCCCAGGCGCGCCGCCGCCGAACCCCACCCTGGTGGCGGGGTTCGGCGGTCGCCGGGTTCGGTCGTCAGGAGGGGGCGGCCGAACCCGGCGTTCCGGTGACGTGTGCCTCTTCGTCACCTTCCCCGACCGGTGCCCGAGAGCCGATCCGGTAGCCCTAGGCTGGCAGGCGTGGCAAGGTCGGCGAACCTCCGTGCGCTGCTGGGCGGGCGTGGGTTCCGCATGTTGTACTCGGCCCGGCTCACCTCCCAGGCCGCCGACGGCGTCTTCCAGGCGAGCCTGGTCAGCTACGTGCTGTTCTCCCCCGAGCGGGCCACGTCCGCGGGGGCGCTGGCCGCCTCCCTCGCCGTCGTCGTCCTGCCCTTCAGCGTGGTCGGCCCCTTCGCCGGCATCGTGCTAGACCGGGCCTCCCGCCAGCGCATCCTCGTGATCTGCTCACTGGTGCGCATGGTGCTGATGGGCATCCTCGTCGTGCTCATCGCCGCCGGCCGGACCGGCGCCGACTTCTACGCGGTGTCGCTGGCCTCGGTGAGCGTGAACCGCTTCGTGCTCTCCGCGCTGTCCGCCGGCCTTCCCGTCGTCGTGGGTGTCGACCGGCTGGTCACGGCGAACGCCCTGTCGGTGACGTCCGGGACGGTCGCCACGCTGGTCGGCGCAGGTATCGGCAGCGGTGTGCGGGGCCTCGTCGGCGGCGATGACTCGGCGGTGGCTCTGGTCGCGGGCCTGGCCGCGCTGGCCTACGGTCTCGCGGCGGCGACGGCGGGCCGCTCGGGCCGGTCCGACTTCGGGCCTCTGGTGGTGGTCCCCTGGCAGGGCGCCTGGAACCAGACCACCCAGGTCGTCGCGGACATGGTGGATGGTGCACGCTATCTGGTCGGCCATGGGCCCGCCCGCCGCGCACTCACCGCACTGACTACCTCACGGGCCGCCTACGGCCTGGTCCTCGTCATGACCGTGCTGCTGTTCCGCAACCACTTCACCGGGAGCATCAGCGGCCTGTCCGGGCTCGCCGCGGTCGTGGCCGCGAGCGGCGTCGGCACCATCAGCGCCGCCCTGGTGACGCCGCGGGCCACCCGGCGGATGACGAAGCCGAGCTGGCTCGCGCTGGTGCTGGTGTTCGGCGGCGTCGTCGAGGTCGTGTTCGGGCTGCCGTTCTCCGCCGTGCTGCTGGTCGTCGCCGGCGCGCTGATCGGCTTCTCCGCCCAGGCCAGCAAGATCTGCGTGGACACGATCGTGCAGGAGCAGACCGACGACGCCTATCGGGGACGCGCCTTCTCGCTCTACGACCTGCTGTTCAACGTCGCCTTCGTGGCCGCCGCGGCCATCGCCGCGGTGATCCTCCCCGACGACGGACACTCGGCGGCGGTGGTCGTGGTGGCCGGGGCGGGTTATGCGCTCGCGGGGATCCTCTACTACCGGGCGGCCCGCCGCCATCCCGAGGACCGGGCGGCGGCAGCCCTGCACGGCAGCGGAGCCCCTGGGATGCCCTCCGCGAGCGCGACAGACCCCGCGACTCCAGTGGGCCCCGCCGTGACGGCAACCACGCCGGCAACGGCGACGGCAGGTCCGGCGGGGCACTCCGGTACCGCCGGACCCTGACACCGCCGGACCCTGACACCGCCCCGGCTCACTCGCCCGGGATCGGCACCTCATGCTCACGTGCCCAGCGGAACAGCTCGGCCTCGGCAGCCTCCCGCCCGACGAGCCCCCGCTCGAAGCGGTGCTCCAGCATGTGCGCGCGGGCCTGCCCCACCAGCCGTGAGGGCTTCAGCCCGAGCAGCGCCATGATGTCGTCCCCGGACAGCTCCGGCCGGATGGCCGCGATCTCCTCCCGGGCGGCGAGGTCGGCGATCCGCTCCTCGAGGGAGTCGTAGGTGCGGGCCAGCATCGCGGCCTTGCGCTTGTTGCGGGTCGTGCAGTCGGAGCGGACGAGCTTGTGCAGCCGGGAGAGGTAGGGACCCGCATCGTGCACATAGCGGCGCACAGCGGCGTCCGTCCACTCGCCGCTGCCGTAGCCGTGGAACCGCAGGTGCAGATAGACGAGCTGGCAGATGGCGTCGGTGACGTCCTTGGGAAAATGCAGCGCGGCGAGCCGGCGCCGGGTCATGTCCCGCCCGACGACCTCGTGGTGGTGGAAGGACACCCGCCCGCCGGGGATGTGCCTGCGGGTACGCGGCTTGCCGATGTCGTGCAGCAGCGCGGCCCAGCGCAGGACCTCGTCCGGCGCGCCCGGCTCCTCGAGCGCGATCGCCTGGCGCAGCACGGTCAACGTGTGCGCGTACACGTCCTTGTGCTGGTGGTGCTCGTCGATCTCCATCCGCATCGCCGCGACCTCGGGCAGGACGATCTCGGCGACGCCGATCTCGACAAGCCGCTCCAGCCCGGCCACCGGATCGGGCGCGAGCATGAGCTTGCGCAGCTCATCCCGGATCCGCTCGGGGGAGACGATCGCGAGCCGGTCAGCGCGCGACCGCATCGCGGCGACGAGATCCGGCACCGGCGTCAGCCCCAGGACCGCCTCGAACCGCGCCGCGCGCAGGATGCGCAGCGGGTCGTCATCGAAGGAGGCTTCCGGCGAGGCCGGCGTGCGCAGCACACCTCGCGCGAGGTCGGCCATGCCACCGAAGAGGTCGACGAAGTCATGCCCGGGGACCGAGACCGCCATCGCGTTGACGGTGAAGTCGCGCCGCGACAGGTCCGCCTCCAGGCTCTCGCCATAGGTGACGGTGGGGTTGCGGGAGCGCCGGTCGTAGGCCTCGCTGCGGTAGGTGGTGATCTCGAACCGCAGGCCGCGGCGGGCGAGGCCCACCGTGCCGAACGCGATCCCCGCCTCCCAGGTGGCCTCGGCCCACCCTCGGGTGATCTCGAGGACGCGCTCGGGCCGGGCGTCGGTGGTGAAGTCGAGATCGGGAGGTGTGGAGGAGCCGGCGGCCGCGGCGGGCGCGGCGGAGTCGGGCCGGCCGAGCAGGGCATCGCGGACCGAGCCGCCGACGAGGTGCAGTCGGTGGCCGTGCTCGGCGAAGACACGGCCGAGCTCGTCGGCGGCCGGCGGCACCCGGAGCAGCTCGCTCACCACCCGTTCGGCCGAATCCCGCGGGTTGTCCAGACTGATCAGTGACACACCTTCAGGTTACGGGGTTGGCGGCGGTGATCCGGGCCACGGACGACGCCTGTGGACAGGGACTGCGCCCACCGTCCTACCCCACCCCTGCCCACAGGGAACGGTGCTCAACCGGGAGGTTCCGGGCACTAGGCCCGGGCGGCCAGCACCATGCTCGTACGATCAACCCATGCCGCCGTCGACCCCTCCCACCGGTCGCGCGCGGCTGCGCCGGGTCGAGGAGACGTCGGCGGGCGGCCTCATCCTCGACCAGCGCTCCGAGCACGCCTCCGCCGCGCTGATCGGCCGCCTCGACCGGCATGGACGGCTGCTGTGGTCGCTGCCCAAGGGCCATGTCGAGGAGGGTGAGACCCCGGCGCAGGCCGCCGTGCGTGAGGTCGCTGAGGAGACCGGGCTGACCGGGCGCATCCTCGGCCGACTCGGCACCATCGACTTCTGGTTCGTCGCCGGGGGGGCGCGCATCCACAAGACGGTGCACCACTTCCTGCTGCTGCGCAGGGCCGGCTCGCTCTCGGACGACGACATCGAGGTGGACGCGGTGGCCTGGGTGCCGCTGGCCGAGGTCGCGGATCGCCTCGCCTACGCCGACGAGCGGAGGCTACTCGACGAGGTGCCCGTCGTGCTGGCCGCGTCCGCATGACGGCGGTCCGCCCGCCCGTGCGGGTGCCGCGTTCGCGGCAGTACAACTCTGTGCCGCGTTCGCGGCAGTACAACTCTGTGCCGCGTTCGCGGCGGGGCGCGGTGGCCGCCATCGCCCTGCTGGTCGGCGTGCTGGTACCCACGATGGGGCTCCCGGCGGCCGCGGCGAGGCCCGCCGGCAGGGTGGTCGAGCCCATCGACCGCCACGATTCATCCACAGGATCACCACGGTCATCCACAGGTTCATCCACAGATGAATCGGGCAATCCGCCATCTATGTCACCGGGAACAGCGGCTTCATCCACCGCCACCGGCAACCCGATCACGGTCACTCTCGCGGAGGTCAGCCCGCCCTCCGCCGACTCCTCCACCATCTCGGTGCGCGGCACCCTGGCCACCTCGGTGACCGGGCCGCTGACCGGCCTGACGATGAGCCTGGAGGTGGGCACCAAGCCAGTGGGTTCCCGCGGGGAGCTCGCGACACTCACTGCCAACACGGCCACGGCGCGGGCACGGGACTACCGCGCGCTCCCCCTTGCCGGCGGCGCGCCGGCCCAGGCGCTGACCAGTCCGCCCACCGCCGGTGCGTCGCCGGTGCCGTTCGAGGTCACCGGCGAGCTCGGCGCTTCGGCCACGACGGGTGTCCGGGTGTTGCCGCTGCGAGTCCGGGTCTCCGGCTCCGTGGCCGGCAGGGCGGTCGCGCCGATCGGTGCCGCGTACACCTTCGTGGTCCGCTCCTTCGGGCAGCCGGGACGCACTCCGGTGGCGGTGGTGCTGCCCCTCGCCGACCAGCCCCGGCTGCGCTCGGACGGCCTGCTCACCGACAACACGCTGGCCGACGAGGTCAAGCCGGACGGCCGCCTCGCCACCCTGCTCGCCGCGGCCGCGGCCCATCCGTCGACGACCCTGGCCGTCGATCCGACACTGGTGCAGACGCTGCAGCGCATGGCACGGCCCGAGGGCTACGACTACGCGAGCCCCGGCGGCAGGATCCATGCGCCGGCGGACCCGAACGCGGCCGCTCTCCTGTCCGGCGTCGTCCAGTTCGCGGACGCTGGGGGCACGGTCATCCCGTTGCCCTACGGTGACGCGGACCTGACGGCGCTGGTCCGCGCGCAGAAACTGGACACGGTGAAGTACGCCGTCAACACTGGCGAGGTCGTGCTGGCCGCGCTGCTGCACCGAACCGCCCGGCAGTCGGGTTTCGAGTCCTATCCCGCCGACGGGCTGGCCGACACCACCACCGTGGACGTGCTGCGCCGGCTGGAGGTCGGGACCGTGCTGCTCGACGACCGCCTGCTGGCCCCCTCCCGGAGCGTCCGCTACACGCCATCGGCCGTGGTCGATCTCGCCACCTCCGCCGGCCCGATCCGCGCCCTGGCCGCCGACCACCGCCTCGCCGATCTGGTCACCTCCCCCACCGGTGGCGCGGGGGCGTCGGGTGCCGGCGCCCAGCTGGCTCGCTTCCGGGCGGAGCTCGGCATGATCACGGCGGAGCGGGCCGAGTCACGGCCGCAGGTCATCGCGCTGCCGCGGAACTGGACCCCCTCCGGCGACTGGGCCAGCCAGGTCCTCGGCGCCGTCGACAGCGACTATGCCCAGCCGGTCGCGCTCGGTGCCCTCACCACTCCCGGCCTGCCCAGCGCCCCGCGCGGCCCCCTCGTCTACCCGGCCGACGCCCGCTCCCGCGAGCTGCCCGCCTCCTACCTCGAGGCCGTCGCGAGCGTTCGCGCCGAGGCGCAGGCACTCGGGCCCGTCCTCTGCCCGCCGCAGCGCGCCACCGGCACCTGTCAGCGCGATCGGGTCGACCCGATGACCAACGCACTTGTCACAGCGGCGTCCATCTGGTGGCGGGGAGACCGCATGGTCAATGGTGTGTCGCTCAGCCAGCAGGTGGACGGGGACGTCTCCGGGATCCGTAACGGGATCAGGGTCGTCGCCTCGCGCAGTGTCGCCCTGACCAGCCGCCACGGCGTCGTGCCGATCACTCTCGAGAACAACACGCCCTTCGAGGTCACGGTCGTGCTCGCCTTCTCCTCGACCACCAGATCGCGGCTGAAGTCCGCGGTCAGGGAGACACACACCCTCCAGCCAGGGCAGAAGGCGCAGATCGAGATCGAGGTGTCCGCCGAGGGCGCGGGCACGTTCCCCATCGAGATCCGCCGCCTGAACCTCGACGGCCAGCCGCTGTCGACCGCCCCGCCGACCCGCGTCCTGGTCCGGTCCACCGTCTACGGCGCGATCGCCACCGGTATCACGATCGTCGCGGTCAGCCTGCTGGTGCTGGCCGTCCTGCTCCGCCTTGCTCGGCGCCTGCGCCCCAGTGCCCGGCGAGCGGCAGCGACAGCGAAGGAGGCCCCCGAGGCCGCCGCGCGGGCGGGCAAGGGCACAAGCGTGGCTGACCGAACCGGGCCGGTCGCGGTCGCGGCGGCCAGCGGCCAGGATTCCCCGCCCTCCTACGACGACGCCGCCGGTCCACAGCCGCCCGCACGCCGATGGCTGCCAGCCGCCGCCGCGGCCGGTCCGGGATACCGCAACCAGCATCATGACCAGGCCGAGCCGGTCTACGGCCAGGAGCCGGCCGACCGGTGGGATCATGGTCGTGGCTGGGAGCACGACCAGGAAGCCCCGACCTACCAGGACGGGAGATTCGGACGTACCACCGGGGGACCCGCGCCCGACCGTTCCGGTCAGGTGGGCCGGGACGGGCCAGCCGGGCACGGGACCCGCCGCCGTCGGAGCGGCCCGTGACCCCGGAGCGGCCCGGGTCCGCAGGCGGCGGCGATGGACGGTCGGGTACTCGCGGCCCTCGCCACCGGGCCACCGGGCCACGGGACGCCTACCGGGACGAGCCCCGCGACCCCCGAGTGCAGCCACCGCCGCCCGCCGAGCCCTGGGAGTACTCCTCCGGGGAGTACCCGTCGCCGGACCCTGACCCGCAGGGATCGCGCTGGCTCGACGGGGAGCACTACGGCCAGCGCGAACAGTATCCGCAGGAGTACTACCGCGACGAGCGGTACGCACACCGTCGCCCGCAGGATTCCTCGAGTCCGTACGCGGCGGACCCCTACGGGGCGAACCAGTACGACTCGGGTCAGTACCACTCGTCGAGTTCGCGCGAACCCGGCCAGTACGAACCGAACCAGTACGACTCGGGCCGCCCCGAGCAGGGTCCCACCAGCGGTGATCCGTGGACTGGGCCGCTCGACGGGTCCTCCTATCCGTCGCCGGCCTATCCCCCGCCGGCGCCGCGAGGGGACGCCGCGGGGGCGACCCAGAAGCTGCCGGCAGCACCACGCACGCCGCCACCACCGCCCACCATCGCGCCCCCCTCCGAGCGCGGCGGCCTCGGCCCTCCCGACGCGGGCCCGCCACCATCGGCAGTCGACGGCCGCACCACCCGCCTACCCACCCCCCCGGAGCCGCCTCGGCCGGGCGGAGCGCGCGCGGTGCCGGGCTGGCTGCGCGATCCGGGGCCCCACCCCACCAGCCCGGACGGGCCCGATCACGGCTATCGCGAGGCGCTGGGTGCGCGTGCCGACCGGGCTGACCCGGCTCGCCGAGCGCCCGCCGAACGGCGCCGGCAGGCGCTCGGCGAGTCCCGGCCCACAGTCGCCCTGCCCCGCAGCAACGTCCGTCGCATCCCCGCGGACGCTCCCTACGACGCTTCCCCGACGGATCATTCAGGGTGGCGGGAAGGCGCGCCGGGACCGACCGCCGGTGTCGGCCCTGACGGCCCGACAGCACTGGACGACGCCACCGGCCTTCTGCCGCGCGACCCCCGAGCCGCGGGCTGGCAGGGGCAGCCGGGCCCCGAGGCGCTCGACCCCCATGGCGCCGAGGCCGTTCCGGGCGCCCGTGGCGGCCCGCAGGCCCGGGGCGATCGGGTCGGCCGCGAAGGCCAGGGCGAGGGGACACGACCCCGGCGTCGGCCGGAGAACGCTCCCGCTCGCGACCCCGAAGCCCGCCGGGCGACACCGCGCCGCGACGACGCGCCCGCCACCGCGGCGATCGGCGCGTCGGCCGCCGCCGTTGCCGCGCCACCGACAGCGGCGACCGCCCGGCGCGGCAAGGGGAAGGCGAAGGCCGGCCCGAGCCTCGGCCAGGCAAGCGGGATCATGGCGATCGGCACGATCGCCTCCCGCGCGTCCGGCTTCCTGCGCACGGTGGCGATCGCCGCCGCCATCGGCACCGGTGCCGTCGGCGACGCCTACAACGTCGCGAACACCACCCCGAACATCCTCTACGACCTGCTGCTCGGCGGGATCCTGACCAGCGTCGTCGTACCGGTGATGGTACGCGCGGCGAAGGAGGACCCCGATGGCGGCGACAGGTTCGCCTCGTCGCTGCTGACCCTCATGATCCTCGGGCTCGGTGTGGCGACGGTGATCGGCATGGTGGCCGCACCATGGATCACCAACGCCTACCTGGACGCCGGCCCCGCCGAGCAGCGGCTCGCCACCGACATGCTGCGCTGGTTCCTCCCGCAGATCATCTTCTACGGGGTGGGCGCGACGGTCGGGGCGATCCTGAACGTCCGGCAGTCCTTTGCCGCGCCCATGTTCGCGCCGATCCTGAACAACCTGCTGGTCATCGTCACCTGCGTGTCGTTCATCTATGTCGTGTCGGGCCCCCGTCCACCGGTGACCGAGGGGCCGAAGGCGATCACCGACACGCAGATCACGGTGCTTGCCGGCGGGACGACGCTCGGCGTGGTCGCGATGACGGTCGCACTGCTGCCCGCGCTGCGCCGGGTCGGGTTCCGCTATCGGCCGCGGCTGGACCTGCGTCATCCCGAGCTGCGCTCGGCGGCGCGACTGGCCGGCTGGACGCTGCTGTTCGTCGTCGTCAGCCAGGCCGGCTACCTGGTGATCGTCAACCTGTCGACGGCGTCCACCGCCTACACGATCTACACCTACGGCTACCAGATCTTCCAGCTCCCCTACGCGATCATCGGCGTCTCGGTGATCACGGCCCTGCTGCCGCGGATGAGCGGGCACGCCGCGCAGGGTCGCCACGACCTGGTGCGGGCGGACATCTCCACGGCGACGCGGGTGGCGGCCACGGCGATCGTCCCGGCGGCGTTGTTCATCCTCGCGCTGGGCCGGCCGATCGCGGTAGCGGTGTTCCACCACGGCGCGGTCAACTATCACGACGCGATCGACATCGGCGACACACTCAGCGCCTTCGCGTTGGCCCTGGTGCCCTTCTCCCTGTTTCAGGTGCAGCTGCGCGCGTTCTACGCCTACCAGGACAGCCGGACGCCGGCGCTGGTCAACATGGCTGTCGTCGCGGTGAACGTGCTCGGCGCCGTGATCCTGACAGTGGCCGTGCCCGAGAAGCACCGGGCGCCTGCCCTCGCGCTGGCGTTCGCCGCGGCCTACCTGGTGGGCCTGGCAGCCGCGACGACCCTGCTGCGGCGGCGTCTCGGCAGCGTGGACGGAAGCCGTACCGCGCGGGTCATCACCCAGGTGGCGATCGCCGCCGGCTTCGGCGCCGTCATTGCCTCGCTGATCGCGCGGGGGATCCGGGGGGTGGCCGGCACCGGCTTCCTCCCCTCCGCGGTCGCGGTGGTCTTCGCGTCCGTGATCGGCGGCGCGCTGTTCGGCGCGGTCGCCGTCCGGATGGGCATCCACGAGGTCTCCGCTCTGGTGAACGCGGTCGGCGGGCGGTTTGGCCGGCGCAGGCGCAGGCGCAGGCGCACCGGCGCCGCGGCCGCGCGGCCCGCCAGCGGCGGTGGCGGCACCACGGGTGGCGGTTCGGACGCCGGTGACCGGGGCACCGGCCGGGGCCGAGGTGATCGCGGCACCGGCGCGCGTCAGAGTGGCAATGCGGGCCGCCGTTCCCGCGCCGGGCAGGCCGACCGAGGCACCCAGTCCGACCGCCGGGCACGGTCCGACCGTCGGACACAGGCTGTCCGGAGGACGCAGGCCGGGCGCAACGGCCCATCGGACCGTGAGGGTCAGACCGAGCGCGGCGGCCAGGTGGATCGTGGGAGCCAGCGCGGCCGCGGGAGCCAGGCCGGCCGTGGGAGCCAGCCGGGCCGGGCGGGACAGGCTGGCCGGCCCCGCCCGGATGACCGCGGCGAGTACGACGGCCGACCCCCCCGGGGGGAGCCTCGGTCGGGTCAGCCTCGCCGTCCGCGGCGTGACGATGGCACCGGAGGCGGCGGCCGGCGGCGATGATCCCGGGCGGGCACCTCCCGCCCGCGCTCGCACCATCGACAACGCCGCCTCGCGCCGCGCCGGAGCAAGCCCCCAGACGTCGTCACAGGCGGTACACAAAGGCGAGTTGTCCCAAGACATTCGCGAGATCCTCCGGCGCTGCTCGTACACTGGACACGCTGTGCGCGGGCCCCGCCCAACGTCGCCGGTGAACCAGGCGCAGCTTTCCCGCTCGTCGGCGTTGTTGGCCGTCGCGGCCGGTTCACGCGACGACGGAATGCGGGGCGTCCGCCCATGGCAGCGGCACGCCGGGCGGACCCCTGCCCGGATGAGCTGAAAAGCCCGACGCCGGATCCTCCCCGTCGGGCCCGTGGACGACGGAGGTGCTGTGGTCGACGGAAGCAACCGACCGCAGGCTGAGGACGTCGACAACGGCGTGACGCTCGATGTCCCCGGCGCCCGTGGTTCCACCACGCCCGCCGGCACCGCGGTCCTCGCCGAGACCGTCCTCGACCGCCGTTACCGACTGCTGTCCATCCTCACCACCCGCGGCCCGGTGACCCTCTGGCGCGGGGACGACAACGTCCTCACCCGCCCGGTCGCCGTGCGCATCGTCGAGCACGACCAGCTCGCCGGGACCGACCCGGCCGACCCCCATTCCGGCGGCTCGGATCACGAGCAGGCCGCCCGCCGCCTGCTGGCCGCCGCGATCAACTCGGGCCGCCTGGTGCACCCCGGTGCCGCGTCCACCTATGACGCCACCACGACGACCACCGGCTCGCGGCGGATCTCCTACGTCGTCTCCGAGTGGGTCGACGGCAGGACGCTGCGCCAGCTCACCGCGCAGGGCGCGCTGCGCCCAGAGCAGGCCGGCGCCGTGGTGCTGGCTGCCGCCCGGGTCATCGCCGCCGCCCACGAGCGCGGCATCCACCACGGCGACCTCAACCCCGGCGACGTGATCGTCTCCAGCCACGGCACGGTCAAGGTCATCGACCTCGAGATCGGCGGCGTGCTCGCCGAGCTCGAGCGCGCCGGCGCCAGCTCTGCCGAGCTCGACCAGGCCGATGGCGGCGACGCCGACCCCGAGGCCACCCGCGTGACGGGTGCCGCCGACCCTGGCGCCGGCGACCCTGCCGCGGCGGACCTGCGCGCTCTCGGCGGGCTGCTGTACGCCGGGCTCACCGGGCACTGGCCGCTCGGCGGCGACCGCGGCCTGCCGACCGCCCCACGCTCGGGCGGCCGGCTGCGCACCCCCCGCCAGGTCGACTCCAGCGTCCCCCGCGACCTCGACGCCATCACCATGGCAACCCTCGGTGACGAGCGGGCCGGCGCCCCCATCACGAGCGCCGCGGAGCTCGTCGAGGAGCTGGAGTCGATCAACCCGGTCGACGCCGTCCTCGACACCGGCCTGATGAGCCTCGGTGTCGATGCCGCCGACGCCGGCGCGACGTCCGTCGGCGGCCCTGACACCGGCGGCTACTACGGCTCCTCCGAGTACCCGGAGCAGGACCGCTACGGCGACACCGCCGGCTACCCCGGCCCGGGCCGGGACCCGCGCTACGACACCCGCGTCGACCGTCCGAGCGGCCCCCGCGGCGGCGACCCCGGCTATGGCCGCGGCGGCTTCGACACGCGTGGCGGCTACGACGACCGTGGCTATCCGGACGACGGCCGGGGTGGCTACTCACCGCCGGACCGGCGCTCCTCCGGCCCGGGCCGCGGCCGTGGGCAGTCCCAGCCGTCGCTGGGCCGTCTGCTGCCCTGGATCGCCCTCATCGTGGTCGTCATCGTGGTTGCGGTCGTCGCTGTCATCGCGTTGCATGGCGGCGGCAGCAGCAAGGGCGGAACGACTTCCCCCTCCGCCTCAGCTCCCAACCAGGCCACCCCGACCGGTACGGTCCTGAAGCCAGTCACCGTCGACTCCTTCGATCCTCTTGCCGACGAGGCCGACAAGACAGAGAAGGCCGGCGAGGTCACCTTCGCGACTGACGGAAATCCAGGCACTGTGTGGCACACCGAGGGCTACAACACAGCCAAGTTCGGTGGCCTCAAACCGGGTGTCGGCCTGCGGCTGGACTTCGGCCGGGCGATCAGCCCCACCTCAGTGACGGTCCAGGTGTCCGGCGGCCCAGTGTCGTTCGAGCTACGCAGTGCCTCCACCAGATCTGACTCGATCGACGGTTACCCGAGAGTCGTGGTGTCGAAGGCCAACACCTCCGGCGTGGTCAACCTGGCTATGCCCTCCGATCTGGAACCGGCCCAGTCCTGGGTCTTGTGGCTGACGTCGGTCCCCGCGGACGGGAGTGGCCAGTACCGCGGCGCCATCGCGGAGATCACCTTCCGGTCCTGATCGCCACGTTGCGTGACCCCGCGGGGAGCCGGGTGCCGCCCGGCGGGTGAATGGGGCATGTCGCGACGGGTGGTTACCGGCGGCTGGGGAACCCGAGGGGCCCGCCCACCGTCTGGAGAAGTGGGGCACTACGACGCAGCGACGCCGTGGGGCGCCCACGGCGGCATCTGACGGCCCACGCCACGGGCCCGGCGATGGCCCCGGCCGCGGGCGGCCTGCCAGTGCTCCCACATGCCGGAGGAGGTGATCAGCAGTGGCGATGGACCCGAAGGACGACGCGTCCCGGCCATCCGGTTCCCGCTCCGCGCTCCCGTCCGGGCGACGCGGCCGTGGGCACGACCGGCATCCCGGCGTGGAGCTGCTCGACGCGGTCGCGGGCGGTGAGCAGGTGACCCGCTCAGCCAGGGAGCACATCGAACGCTGCTCGGTCTGCCGGGAGTCGGTCGCCGCGCTGCGCCGGGTCCGCGCCGACCTGTCCCGGCTCGCCGCCATGACGATGCCCGGCGACGTCGCCGACCGGATCCAGGCCGCGCTCGCCACCCGGATGCCCGCGCACCCCTCCGCCCCATCCGGTCCCCCAGGCCCTCCGAGCCACGCGGACCTCTCCAGCCAGGCCGATGCCCACATCCCGCCGGGCGACGTGCAGCAGGATCGCAGCCACGCGCCGGCGGCGGCGCTCGCCGAGTTGGCGTCGGGGTCAGGGTCGACTGCAGGGGGTGCCAGCCAGCCGGCGGACGATCCTGGTGGTGACCGACCGGCCGGGCATCACGTCGGCACCGGCCCTGACGACGGGACGCGCATCCCCACCACCGGGCGGCCTGCGGCACGTTCACGGCCTGACGGGCGGCGGCCGCGACGGATCCGGCGTCCTGGCGGTCCCCGTCCGGAGGCGCCCCGTACGGACTGGGTGTCGATCGCGGCGGTGTGCATCGCGTTCGTCACCTTCGGGGCCGCCATTCTCGCCTTCTACGGGCTGCGCAGCCCCAGCGTGGCCCCGGCGTCCAACCCCGCCGCGGGTCACATCCCGGTGGACGCGGCGGCAGCCGCAGCCGCCGAGCCGGTCGCCCCTGAGGTGACGACGGTGCTGGCGGACTCCCGCAGCAGTCTGGCCGCCGTCAGGGACCTCGTGCGGCACGGCCAGGCGCTGATGACCGGTCAGATCGCCGGTTCCCTGGCGCTGCCGCTGGAACTGTCCGACGCGTCGGCCGGGGGAGCGTCGCAGCCGCGGTCATCCGCCGAACCCGCCGGCTCAGGTGGCGCCGCCGCGACCGGTGCTGGGGCTGGCTCTGGGGCAGCCGGTAGCGGTGCCGCGCCGCGGGCGGCCGTGCAGGTGCCGGCGTCCGCGGTGGCGAGCGCGGCGTCGCTGCGGTCCGTGGCGCTGGCGGCGGCCGCCGTGCGGCTGCGCGCGCTGCTCGACACGCCGGAGCTGCGCACCTGCTACCAGAGCCTGCTGGCCCAGTCGGGCGGTGCGATCCTCGGCATCGACCGGGTCCGCTACGACGGGCGGCCGGCCCTCCTGATCGTGCTGTCCGTCCCGATGCAGCCGTCAAGTGCCAGGTTGCTGGTCGTCGACCCGCAGTGCGGGATGACCAGTGCGTACTCGGCCCCGATCTACAGCGTGAGCGCTCTGCGCGGATAGCGTGGCCACGATCACGGTCGCTCTCCGTTCGGGGGGCACCGCAGCGCTCAGGATGGAATCAGACGGCCCCGTAGTCCGTTGTCGCTCTCGGACACGGTCTTCGCGAAACGATGCCAGCACGGAACCCGCGGGAGCGACCTCGGCCCACCGGCCGCGGCGGGACCCCCCACACCCCGGCCGACGCCGGATCGCGCAGGAGAGGAGCGGGTGTGACAGCCCAGCAGCAGGTCCAGGGGACCACCAGCGAGGGTGGTCAGGTGCCGGCAGGCGACGTCCGCGACGTTGTCATCGTCGGGTCGGGGCCGGCAGGTTACACAGCCGCGATCTACACGGCCCGGGCCAACCTGCGTCCGCTCGTCTTCGAGGGTGCCGTCACCGCCGGCGGCGCGCTGATGAACACGACCGAGGTCGAGAACTTCCCCGGCTTCCCGGAGGGCATCCAGGGCCCCGAGCTGATGGAGAACCTGCGCAAGCAGGCGGAGCGGTTCGGCGCCGAACTCGTGCCCGAGGACGTCACCGAGCTCGACCTCGCGGCCGACCCGAAGGTCATCAGGGTCGAGGACCAGACGTTCCTGGCGCGCACCGTCATCGTCGCCACCGGTTCGGCGTACCGCAAGCTCGGCGTGGCGAACGAGGACCGGCTGCTCGGCCGCGGCGTGTCGGCCTGCGCGACCTGTGACGGGTTCTTCTTCCGCGACCAGGACATCGCGGTCGTCGGCGGTGGTGACTCGGCGATCGAGGAGGCCACCTTCCTGACCCGTTTCGCCCGCTCCGTGACGGTGATCCACCGTCGGGACAAGCTCCGGGCGAGCGCGATCATGCAGGAGCGCGCGTTCTCGAACGAGAAGATCCGCTTCCGGTGGAACGCGGAGGTCTCCGAGCTGGTCGGCACCGACCGGCTCGAGGGCGTCCGGCTGCGCGACACCGTCACCGGCGAGACCGACGACCTGGCGGTCACCGGCCTGTTCGTCGCTATCGGTCACGACCCGCGCACGGAACTCGTCCGCGAACAGCTTGACCTTGACGGCGAGGGCTACGTCCGGGTCGCGCACCCCACCACCCGGACGAACCTGGACGGCGTGTTCGCCTGCGGCGACGTGGTCGACCACACCTACCGGCAGGCGATCACCGCGGCCGGCACCGGCTGCTCCGCCGCCCTCGACGCGGAGCGCTACATTGCGGCCGCGCAGGCGCCCGGTGAGATCGACGAGACCGCGCAGGCCCCTCGCGCCCCGCAGCAGCCTCAGTCCCAGCCGGCCTGACCAGCAGGCCCCGCCCACCCCGATCCCGTCGACCATCCACCGTTCACATCCAGCAGGGAGATCAGCAATGGCAGCCGGTACCACACCCGTCACCGACAGCACTTTCACCGCCGAGGTCCTCGAGAGCGACGTCCCGGTGCTGGTGGACTTCTGGGCCGAGTGGTGCGGGCCGTGCAAGATGGTCGGCCCGGTCCTCGAGGAGATCGCCAAGGAGCACGGCGAGAAGCTGCGCATCGTCAAGCTGAACATCGACGAGAACCCGCAGACCGCCCGCAACTACCAGATCATGTCGATTCCGACCATGGCGGTCTTCGTCAAGGGTGAGATCGACAAGAGCATCGTCGGCGCGAAGCCGAAGGCCGCCCTGCTGCGCGACCTGTCCGCGTACATCTGACCGGTCCAGCCAGACGATCCCATCCAGGGCCTGCCCGCCGACCCTGACGCTCCGCTGGCTCCGCTGATCTGGCGGTGCCGCCGCTGACGGCTCCGCAATGCCCTGGACGCTCCCCCGACGGCCCGCCGCGCCCCGCGCCGGCGGGCCGTCGGCGTTGGTGGCGCCTCGGCCAGCCCGGGCCCGGTCCGGGCCGGCGGGACGCTCTCCGCGGGTCGGTCACGCGGTGGCTGAACGGTCAGGACCGGAGGTTCCCGTTCGGGGCCGGTCGGCGCCGCATGGGCATGCCCTAGGCTTGAGATCCAGCATTCGTCAGTCGGGAGTGGGTTCGTCGACGCGGCGGCTCCGCCCTCCGGACTCCGCCGGAGGGCGTACAGGGGTGGCCAGGCTGAAAGGTTCGTCTTTGTGAAGCTGCTGCGGTTGGGAGACCAGGGTTCGGCCGTCGCCGAGGTTCGGGCGACCCTGACATATCTCGGTTTTCTTCCCGCGACGCCCCACCAGGGCGGGGAGCGGACCGACTCGGCCGGCGCGGGCGCCGACGAGCCGACCACGGACCGTTTCGACCGTGATCTCGACCTCGCGCTGCGCGCCTTCCAGCAGAGCCGGGGGCTGTCCGTCGACGGCATCCTCGGCCCGGACTCGGCGCGGGCGCTGGAGGAGGCCCGGCACAACCTCGGCGACCGGCTGCTGTACCTGAGCGCCGCGCACCCATTTGTCGGCGACGACGTCGCGGCCCTGCAGGAGCGCCTGTTCAACATGGGCTTCGACGTCGGCCGCACGGACGGCATCTTCGGTCCCCGCACGGAGAGCGCGGTCCGCGAGTTCCAGCGCAACCGTGGGCTCGAGCCCGACGGTCGGTGCGGTCCGCGGACCCTGCGCGAGCTCAAGCGCCTGCGCCGCACGGTGACGGGTGGGCGGCCGGACGTGCTGCGCGAGTCGGTGCGCATCCTCGCCCGCGGCACGTCGCTGCTCGGCGTCGTGGTCGCCCTCGACCCCGGACATGGTGGCGACGACCCCGGCATCGTCAGCAACGGCCTGTGCGAGCGGGACCTCATGGCCGACCTCGCCGCCCGGCTGTCGGACCGGCTGACCGACTCCGGCCTGGAGGCCGCCCTCATCCACGGTCCGGACGAGTCGCCGACCGAGGCGGAGCGCGCCGCGCGGGCCAACGCCATGGAGGCGGACATCCTGATCTCCCTGCATGCCGACGGCAGCTCGTCGCCGCACGCCCGTGGAGTGTCGGCGTACTACTACGGCAACGCGCGCGGCTCCTCGGCCATGGGCGAGCGCTTCGCGCAGCTCGTGCACCGCGAGATCGTGTCGCGGACGGACCTGCAGGACTGCCGGACCCATCCGAAGGTCTGGGACCTGCTGCGCCGCACCCGGATGCCAGCCGTGCGTCTCGACCTCGGTTACCTCACGAACGAGCAGGACGCGCGAGTGCTGGGATCGACGGGCTTCCGCGCGGCGGTCGCCGAGGCCGTGCTCGCGGCAACCCAGCGGCTCTTCCTCCCCCCGGAGCTGGACGCCCCCACCGGCCAGCTACACGTTCCCCGCGTCGGCGGCCGGACCTGACCCGCACCACACGCCCGCGCCCGACCGCGGAGGAGAGGGGTTTCACGTGAAACGACCCCAGTGGGTCGCCCGTGGATGCGTACCGGTCGGCCTAGGCTGAATCCACAAGGCCGGCGTCCCACTGACCGCGTTGGGTGGCGGCCGCAAGGCCGACCACTGGAGTGCCCGTTCGATGAGCCGCCGCATCGCGAACATCACCCTGGACAACATCGACGACCTGCCGCGGCCCTGCCGTCGCTGCGTGTTCTGGGAGCTTGATCCGGTCGCCCGCAGCCGTGCGGAGGAGGCCGGGGCCACGGACATCGAGAAGGAGGCCTGGGTCTCCTCGGCGCTGCTCGAATGGGGAAGCTGCGGCAAGATCGCCTACGTGGACGACGTCCCCGCCGGCTTCGTCATGTTCGCACCCCCGGCCTACGTCCCCCGGTCGGTCGCCTTCCCCACCAGCCCGGTGTCGCCGGATGCCGTCCTGCTGATGACGGCGCTCATCGTTGAGGACTTCCGGGGCCAGGGCCTCGGGCGGATTCTCACCCAGGCCGTTGCCAAGGAGATCCTGCGACGCGGTTTCCGGGCGATCGAGGCGTTCGGCGACATGCAGAACTCCGGGGCCCGCTGCGTGGTGCCCGCCGACTATCTGCTCGCGGTGGGCTTCAAGACGGTGCGGCCGCATCACCGCTGGCCGCGGCTGCGCCTGGAGGTCAAGAACGTGGTGAGCTGGCGCGAGGACGTCGAGGTCGCGATCGAGCGCCTGCTCGGCTCGATGACCCCCGAGGGCGTCCTGCGCAAGGTCGGTCAGGCGGGCAATCCCGCGTAGGCATCGGGCATCGGGCATCGGGCATCGGGCATCGGGCGTCGGGCGTCAGACGCCGGGTGGCGGCCGTCTGGCGTCGAGCCCGAGATGCCGGGCAGCTGCCGCCCGGGACCGCGTCCCGGCACCGTCGCCGGGACGCGGCAGGGACCTGCCTACCGGGACGCCCCGTCGGCCGTCATCGTCCCAAGGTCGCCACCGGCCGCCTCGGGGGACATCACCGCGACGATCCGTTCCAGGTCCTCGATCGAGGCGAACTCGACGGTGATCCTGCCCTTGTTGCGGCCCATGTCCACCTTGACCCGCGTCTCCAACCGGTCCGAGAGCTGGTCGGCGAAGCGGGCGAGGACCGGGGAGGCGGCCCGCGGCCCGCGGGGCGCCCGCGTACGGGGGGCGTCCTCGTCCAGCGCGACGATCTCCTCGACCGCCCGCACCGACAGGCCCTCGGCCACGATGCGCTTCGCCAGCCGGTCCTGCGCTTCGGGATCGCGCAGCGACAGCAGCGCCCGGGCATGCCCGGCGGACAGCACGCCGGCCGCCACCCGCCGCTGCACCGCGGGCGAGAGGCCCAGCAGGCGGATGGTGTTCGTGACATGCGACCGGGATCGCCCGAGCCGGCCGGCCAGTTCCTCGTGAGTGGCCCCGAAGTCCCGAAGGAGCTGCTCGTAGGCGGCCGCCTCCTCCAGTGGGTTGAGCTGCTGGCGGTGCAGGTTCTCCAGGAGGGCGTCGCGCAGCATCGCCTCGTCCGCCGTCTCCCGGACGATCGCGGGAACGTGCTCCAGCTCCGCGAGCTTGCAGGCCCGCCAGCGGCGCTCACCCATCACCAGCTCGTAACGGCCCTGCTCGGCCGGGCGGACCACGATCGGCTGCAGCAGGCCGACCTCCCGCAGGCTCGCGGCCAGCTCCTCCAGCGCCTCCTCGTCGAAGTGCGTGCGGGGCTGGCGGGTGTTGGGATCGATGGCATCGACGGGGATCTCCCGGAAGGTGGCCCCGCGCACGGGCAGCGGGCCGGTGTCGGCGCCACCGCCTCGACCGCCACCGCTACCCCCTCGACCGCCGACGCGACCACTGGCGTGGTCCGCGTAGTCGGCATAGTCGCCGTAGCCGTCCGCCGGGAAATCGGAATCGGCGCGCTCGTCGGCGGGCGGCGGGGCGACCGGGATCAGCGCGCCCAGACCCCGCCCCAGCCCGCTGCGCCGGGCGCTCACCGCGCGACCCCGTTCGGCTCGAACCCGCGCTCGGCGAGCTCCCGCGCGGCGGCCAGGTAGGACAGCGAACCGCGGGACGTCGGGTCGTACGTCAGCGCCGACTGGCCGTAGCTCGGGGCCTCGGCCAGGCGGACGTTGCGGGGGATCGTGGTGGCGAGAACCCGCTCACCGAAGTGCTCCTTGACCTCCGCGACGACCTGATCCGCGAGCCTGGTGCGCGAGTCGTACATGGTGAGCAGGATCGTCGACAGGCGCAGTTCCTGGTTCAGGTGCGCCTGGACGAGCTCCACGTTGCGCAGCAGCATCCCGAGGCCCTCCAGCGCGTAGTACTCGCACTGGATCGGGATGAGCAGCTCACGGGCGGCGACCAGGGCGTTGACCGTCAGCAGCCCGAGCGACGGGGGACAGTCGATGAAGACGTAGTCGACCTCCCGCTGCATGCTCGCGATCGCCCGGCGCAGCCGGTTCTCCCGCGCCACCAGCGAGACCAGCTCGATCTCGGCGCCGGCGAGGTCGATCGTCGCGGGTGCGCAGAACAGGGACGGCGCCTCCCCTGAGGCGACGACGACCTCATCAAGTGGGCGGTCCCCGAGTAGCACCTCGTAGATCGAGGGAGTGCCGGAATGATGGTCGACTCCGAGTGCCGTCGAGGCGTTTCCCTGAGGGTCCAGGTCGATCACCAGGACCCGGACACCGTGGGAAGCGAGTGCCGCGGCCAGGTTGACCGTGGTGGTCGTCTTGCCCACGCCGCCCTTCTGGTTGGCGACCGAGATGATGCGCCGCCGGATGGGCCGGGGGAATGGTTGTCGTCGTTCTGCCGCCAAGGCTTCCACTGCTGCTGCCGCCGCCGCTCCGATCGGGGTTGACCTGTCGAGCGGATCCAGCGGGGGAAGGCTGGAATCGTAGCCCCGATAGCCCCCGCCGACGGATCCGTCCCGGCCCGCCAACGCAGTTTCACGTGGAACGAGACTGCCCACGTGTCGGCTGGTCACGACCGACCTCCCGTGATCGCCGTGAATCTCGCGCCGTTCGTCTGACCTGTCTGCCATCGTGCCGCTCACCGTCGCCGCGCCCTTTCCTGCTCTCGGCCCGGGTGAGCTGGGTGGAACGCACGGCGCGAAGGACCCGGGTCGGCTCGTCCACCCGACCCTCCCCGCACACCACGACGTCCACCGGATGCCATCCCTGGGTTCCGAGACTGCCGCGCGCGTCCTGCAACTCCTCCAGGATCCGCGAACCGCGCATCGCCAGCATGACACCACCCGGTTGCAGCATCGGAAGGAGGATTGCGCCCAGCCGCTCGAGCGGGGCGACCGCGCGTGCCACGGCCACCCCGAATCTACGACCGTCCGGGCCTATTCCGGCATCCGGCGCGCGGCCACGCCGAACGGAAACCCGGTCCTCCAGGTCCAGGGCAACCACGACCTCCTGGAGAAACCGGCACCGTCGTTCCATCGGTTCAAGCAGGACGACCCGGACGTCGGGCCGGGCGAGCGCGAGCGGGATTCCGGGCAGTCCGGCGCCACTGCCCACGTCAACGACCTCGGCGCCGTCCGGAACCGCCTCCGCGAGCACCGCACAGTTGATCACGTGACGGTCCCAGAGCCGCTCGGCCTCCCGGGGCCCGATGAGCCCGCGCTCGACGCCGGCGGTCGCCAGCAGTTGGGTGTAGCGCACCGCGGCCGGCAGGCGTGCCCCGAACAGTTCCGACGCGATCGGTGGCACCGACAGGTCCGGTCCGGACAGCGGCGCCGACTCCGGGTCGGTCATCGCACACCTGCCTGGGTTGGCCCGGTCGGGCCGGCGAGTGGTCGCGTCCACCCGCCGGCGGTCGCGCTGATCTCATCGGAGGGCGGCGCGACGGCCAGGGGTTCGCCACCGGGTCCGAGGCTGGGTCCGTGGCTGGGGCCGTGGCTGGGGCCGGGCGGGAGCCGGTGGAATGGCAAGGGCGTGGAAGCGTGCACCCGACCAGCATCCCTGGTGCCATCAACCAGGCACACGCGACCTCGGCCGGCGCCGTCAACCCGGCCGACGCGAGAACCGTCCGTCACCGGACTCGCCGAGCCGCCCTCCCCGTGGGGAGGGGTTCAGCCAGCCGCGGCGGCGGTGATCCGTGACGGTGTGGTTGCCGCGTCGCAGCGTTGGTAGAGCGTGAGCGTGCCGGTCAGCCGGAAGGTCCACACCCGCGCGGAGCACCAGCCGGCGCGGGGCAGCGCCTCGAGCTGGCCGGCCAGGCCGGCTCGCTCGATGTCGAAGACGAAGACGAGCAGGCGACGGGGCGCCGCCGACCGCGCCGCAAGCTGGCGAGCCAGCGGGGGCTGCGCTCCGCCGAAGAAGACCGTGTCCGCGCGCGCGACCCGCCGGCCGGGACCCTGGCTCGCACCAGGCGCTCCGGCGGGCAGCTCGACCGGCCCGCCCACTACTGCGTCGTCGGCAGCTCGCGGACGGCCTGACGCCGGGCTCACCACCGAACCCGCTCCTGGCACCGCTCCGGGTACCGGCCCCGGCGCTGGGCGGGACCCGCGGGTGGCCGCGGCGCTCACGGCAGCGGAGGGCACGGAGGCGGGGGTGAGGTCGGCCGGATCGCCTGGCCCGTCGTCACCGGCCTCCATCGCGTACAGCCAGCCGGGCCGGGCCAGCCGCCCGCCGACCGCGACGACGTCCCCCGGCTCGGCCGCCCGGCGGGCTGCCAGCGTCGCGTCGACCATGCGGTCAAGACCACGCACGCGGTCCCGATGGGCCCAGAGTGCATCGCTGCCGGAGACGGTGGCGTCCAGCAGCAGGCCGGCGCAGCCCGTCAGCGCGACGATCGCCACCACGGGGAGCGTGGCCGTCACCGAAAAGCGGAGAAATCCTGACAGTGACGCTCTCGACACGGCGCCAGGTGGGGTAAGGGTAGTGGGAGGCGCCCTGGGCCCGTCAGCGACCTCCTCAGCATCCGTAACGGCCGAATGCCCGGCGATCAGCCTGATGAGGAGCCGCGCAGCTCTCTCGAAGCCCACCACGACCACAACGACCATCATCGGAACGGTGTAGAGGTTGGTCCGGGTGGGGCCGAAGGGCCAGTACCGAGCAGCGCTCGCCGCGAGCATCATCAGTTCGGCACCGCCGAGGGCGACGAGCAGCGTCCGGCCCTCCGGACGGCGCGCCAGCGTCACCGTGCCCACCAGGCCGGCGAGGACGACCGCCACGGCGGCCAGCACGGCGGGCGCCGAGCCGAACGGCCCGCGCGCCACGGTGCCATGGATCAGGCTCGGGTCGAACCGATCAATGCCAGGCGGCGAGCCGGTGACGGTCCTGCGCGCCTGGTCCGCGAGGAAGCGCACGGCGTCGAGCGGCCCGCGACCCGCGAGGAACTGGCGATCCCAGTAGTGACCATGACGCTGGCTGGACTGGTGACCCACGAAGAGGACCGTGTTCGCGGCGCTCAGGCCCAGGGCCGGCAGACTCTCCACCAGCCGCCACCGCCGGGCCGGACCACGCCAGAGATCCAGGGCCACCAGGGGAACGATCACGAAGACGCCGGGGACGGACAGCAGCGCCAGGATTCCCGCCGCCGCCCGCCGGGCCAGGCGGCGCCGGTCGAGCCGCTCACCAGCCGGGGTCGTCCGCCACAGCAGCACGATGGCGACGGCCGCGAGTGCCTCCACGGCGTACGGCTTGAGCTGGGTCGAGAGGTCGAGAAAGGTCGAGTTCAGGCAGAGCCAGCAGGCCGCCGCCACCGCCGCCACCGGCCCGGTGAACCGACGGGCGAGCACCACGATCGCCGCCCCCAGCAGCGGCAGCGCGACGAAGCCGGGCAGGCGCAGCGACCAGCTGTGCCAGCCGAACACCTCACCGCTCAGGCGGGCGAGCGTCATCCAGCCGAACGCGGACGGGGTGTTGGCGACGGTGAGCTCGGACCAGAACGACCGCAGCGGCTCGCTGACGAAGTGCGCCCGCCAGATCTCGTCGTACCAGAACGGCCGGCTCAGGTAGGCCCGCAGCAGGACAAGCAGTCCGAACAACGCCACGGCGACGGCCGCCGCTGTCAGCGTCGTGACACGCCGCGACCGACGAGCTCCCGCAGGCAGCACCGGCTGTCTCCCCTCGGTACCGCGGCGGGCGGCGTCAGCCGAGCAGGATGACAACCCGCCGGCTCGGCTCCTCGCCCTCGGACTCGCTGTGGACGCCCTCGATCTCGGCGACGACGTCGTGCACGACCTTGCGCTCGAACGGCGTCATCGGCGTGAGCGTCACGGACGTGCCGTCGTCGAGAGCCTTCGTCGCCGCCGAGGTCGCCAGGCGGCGAAGCTCCACCCGTCGGCGGGCACGATGCCCACCGACGTCGAGCATGAGCCGGCTGCGAGTGCCGGTCCGCTGCAGGACGGCGAGCCGGGTGAGCTCCTGCAATGCCTCGAGCGTCTCGCCGCCGGTCCCGATCAGCTTGTCCAGCCCATCGCCGACGACGGCGACGACGGCACGGCCGCCTTCCACGTCGAGGTCGAGGTCACCATCCATGTCGACGATGTCCAGCAGGCCCTCGATGTAGTCGGCGGCGATCTCGCCTTCCTGCTCGAGGTCGGCGATCCGCCGTTCCTGCGGACTGAGCTCGGCCTCGGAGGAGGTCTGCTCGTCGGTGACGTTGGCTCCATCCACAGCCAGGTCAGGTGCCGAACCGGTCATCAGCGCTTCTCCAGGGGAACAGGGGGCGGCGGTGCCGACATTACGGGATGCCCCCACACGGTGACGAAATCGGGGTCGCCGGCGGGCCCGGGAGTCGGTCTGGGCACGGCCGACCGGGTCAACGCCGCCCGCCGGGCCGCTTGCCCTTGCCGCGCTTCTTGGCCGGTCGGGAGCCACCGACCTGACGGCGCGCACCAGCGGGCACCGGCGCGGGTCGGCCAGCGCCGTCACCGCCACCCGCGGTCCCGGACGCCGCCGCGGACTCTCCACCGTTGCCCGCAGCCCGTGCCGCAGCCTTGCCGGAGGAGGTCTTCCGGCCGTTACCGGAGCCGTTCTCGGAGGGCGCCGACGACACCGCCCCACCGGACGGCACGGTGCCCGTCTCATCCTGGGCAACAGTCGTCGCGGCGGCCTGCCCGCCCGCGCCCTTGGCCCGGGCAGCGGCATTGCCACTGCGGGAGCGGGTTCCCGGCGGCGCCGTCGAAGAGGCCGCGCCGTTCTTCGCGGCCCCGCTGGCCGTGCCGGTCGACTTGGCCGTGCCGGTCGACTTGGCCGTGCCGGTCGACTTGGCCGTGCCGGTCGACTTGGCGGTGCCGGTCGACTTGGCCAGGCTCGGGGCGGTCGCCGAGGCCGGGCGGGGGCGGTTCTTCGACTTCGCCCCGGCCCGCACGCCAGGAGCCGGACGAGCCGGCGTCACCGCGCCGTCGGAGGATGGCCGGGCACCGGGCAGCCGACCGTTCGCGGGCAGCGGAGTGACCGGCGGCATCTTCTTGATCACGAAGAACTGCTGGCCCATGCTCCACAGGTTCGTGGTGAGCCAGTAAAGCAGCACCGCGATCGGGAAGCGGAATCCGAAGATCGCCAGCATCAGCGGGGACCCGTAGAGCAGAACCTTCTGGACGATCGCCTGCTGCGGATCGACGGGCCCGGTCCGGGCCATGATCTGCCGCTGGGTCAGGAAGGTGGTGAGACCCATCAGCACGATCAGCACGACCGCGAGGATCTTGACGTGGGCGCCGTTGACGCCGAGGAAATGCACCAGCTTGTCGCTGGACTGGAAGGAGCTCGCCAGCGAGATGCCGAACACCTTCGCCGAGGCGATCTTCTCCACCTCGTCGGCGGACAGCCCGACCCGCGGCCTCCAGACGAGGGAGCCGTTCGGCCCCTCGCTCATCGGCGCCAGATGGGTGAAGACGTGGAACAGCGAGATGAACAGCGGGATCTGCAGCAGGATCGGCAGACAGCCGAGCAGCGGATTGCCGTGCTCCCGCTGCAGGGCCATGATCTCTTGCTGCATGCGGGGCTTGTCGTGGCCGTACTTCTCCCGGATCTCCTTGATCCGGGGCTGCATCATCTGCATGGTCCGCTGCGACTTCACCTGCTTGACGAACAGCGGGAAGATCAGCAGCCGCACGCAGACGACGAGCAGGACGACCGAGAACGCCCAGGCGAAGAAGCTGTTGTCGCCGAAGATCGGCGCGAATCCCTTATGGAAGAAGACAATCGCGTTCGCGGCAAGGTGGTACAGGGGATCCAACAACGTTCTGACTCCTCACGCCCACGGTCCGCGACCGGGACCGACGATCTCGGCACGCGTCCCCGTGACCGGAGACGAGAAGCCACGCCTGTGGGCCGACGTGGCGGCACCGGTATGTGCGGGCACGCCCGTCCCACGGTCCTGCCCGTGGCCGGTCGTCACCCCCCTCGGGTCGCGAACGACTCCGGACCCCGCCAGGGTTCCCGAGCACTCGTCGCGATCCGGTCTGACAGTCCGCGAGCCCGCTGTCCGGGTCAGGGACTCCGCCCCCGGCACCGGGTCATACCCGCCCGCGGACAGTGGCTGGCAGCGCAGCAGCCGGAACAGCGCCAGGCAGCCGCCCCGCACACCGCCATGCGCTCGCACAGCGGTCAGCGCGTAGGCACTGCAGGACGGCTCGAACCGGCACATGCCAGCATTGCGGCCCGACCACACGGCGCGATACACCTGGACCAGGCCGGCGAGCATGCGGGCCAGGGGGCCGCGCACCGCGCCCGCGGGTGTGCGGGCCACGTGGGGCAGGTACCGGCGGGCCGACCGGGACGCCAGCACGAGATCGGCCACAGCCGCGGCGGACAGGATCACCAGCAGGATCGCCCAGGCGCTCATCGCGTGCTCCCGAGCACCGGCGGGCCAGGGCGGCGGTCAGGGTCCCGAGAGCGCTGGATCGCTCGCCCGAAGGCGTCGTCCAGCGCACGGCCAAGACGCTCGGAGCTCGCCGTCGCGGCGTCGGGCAGGGCCCGGACCACCAGCAGGGTCCCGGATGGAAGGCGATCCAGCCGCTGCCGCACCTGCTCACGCAGCCGGCGCCGTACCCGGTTCCGCACGACGGCCTTGCCTACGCGACGCCCCACCACGAAACCCGCACGTGGAGGCTCACCACTGGTTGTCCACAGGCTGTGGACAACCAGTGGACCGGATCGGGTGCGCCGGCCCGCGGTCCCCACACGAGCATGATCGTCCCTCGTCCGGACGCGGGACCCCTCGGGAAGCATCTCAGCCGGGGTACAGCAGGAACCCGCCGTCAGGCGGAGAGTTCGCTGCGGCCCTTGCGTCGACGGGCGGAGATGATCGAGCGGCCGGCACGGGTGCGCATGCGCAGCCGGAACCCGTGCGTGCGGGCCCGCCGGCGGTTGTTCGGCTGGAAGGTGCGCTTACTCACGTGAGTACTCCGTCTGCAGGGTGGACGCGGGCGGTGCACTCCGCAGCCGGGGTGGGCCACACCACACGGCCCGCACGAGCACATCCCACGACAAACGAAGCGGTCTAACACCGCGGTTCGGCCTAGCGTACACATGCCGACGCCCGCGGTTCGCCCCCTCGCGTGCGTCAGCCTGCCCACGGAGCCCCTCGGGGCTCTGCCCGGCCCGGCGACCAGGCACCTCGCTGCCCATCGGACCGATGGGCAGCGCTGATCCGCACGGGCAGCGGCCCGGGCGCGCAGCGGCCCGCACGGCCCGGACTGACGGCGTCGACCAGCCTCGTCAGCCACAACGATGACTGCTGGTAAGCAAATGCCACACAATCAGATGCCAGCGGCCGACGGTACCCAACCCTGTGCACGCGCGGGCGCACTCGGTTCGCATCGTGGCGTCCCCGGCGCGGCGTCCCGGGCCGGGTCTTACGATCCTGAGTGCGACATCACCCGCACGCGGGTGCCGGACGATGCCAGACCGGCCCGCGCGTGGTGCACACCGTCAGCTCGGTGCACCCTGACCTGTGGAAAACGCCTGTGGAGAGGGCGTTCGGCGTGGGGCCGAGGCGGACTCGGACGGTGTCGCGGAGCAGGGGACGACCCCGGGCGGCGGGCGGGTGCGCCACGCCGGAGGCCCTGCTGCGTCCATACACAGGTTGTGGACGACGATGTGGAGAACCATCGGGACGAGGCATCCCGGTCGCGACCGAAGCAGGACCACAACAACATCCGCGACCCGGTTCCCACACGTGGGACCGAACCACCTGCAAACCGTACCGAACTGCCCGAGGAGCCCCCGTGTCCAACCCCCGCGCCGACTCCGTCGCCGGTCTTCCGTTCGGAGACGAGCCCGCGGGTGACCCGGATCTGGCAGCGGTCTGGCGCCAGGCGGTCTCCGGCGTCGCCGACGGCGCACTGTCCGCCCAGCAGCGCGCCTGGCTGCGGCTGACCCGCCCGCTCGGCCTCGTTCAGGACACGGCGCTGCTCGCGGCTCCCAACGAGTTCACCAAGGAATTGCTCGACTCGCGCCTGCGACCGTTCTTGTCCACAGCTTTGTCCACAGCCTATGGACGCAACATCCGAGTCGCGGTCACCGTCGAGCACCTGCCGGACCCGGAGCCGATGACCGGGCCGATCCACATCGTCCACCCGGACGAGGGCGCCCATCCGGGCGACGAGGGAGAACGTGCCGCTGACGCAGGCGGGAAGAGGGCGACCGGGACCAGGGAGAGTGGGGCCCGGGAGGGCACCGGCGCCCGTGAGCGCGGGGGCGCGTCTGCCCCGGTGAACGGCGAGCTGCCCTTTCCCGCCGATGCCGGCGAGAGCGCCGCACCGCCCATGCGGGTGGGCGCCGGCCTTGGCCGTGAGGCCGCGCCCGTCGAGGCCGAGCCGACCCAGGCCAGGCTCAACCCCCGCTACATCTTCGAGACCTTCGTCATCGGTGACAGCAACCGCTTCCCCCACGCGGCCGCCGTGGCTGTGGCGGAGGCGCCGGCGAAGGCCTACAACCCCCTGTTCATCTACGGTGACTCGGGTCTCGGCAAGACCCACCTGCTGCACGCCATCGGGCACTACACCCTGAAGCTGTACCCGAACACCCGGCTGAAGTACGTGAGCTCCGAGGAGTTCACCAACGACTTCATCAACTCGATCCGGGACGACCGCCAGCAGGCCTTCCAGCGCCGCTACCGGGACATCGACGTCCTGCTCGTCGACGACATCCAGTTCTTCGAGAACAAGGAGCGCACGCAGGAGGAGTTCTTCCACACCTTCAACGTCCTGCACGACGGCGAGAAGCAGATCGTCATCAGCTCAGACCGCTCGCCCAAGCAGCTGTCCGCCCTCGAGGACCGGCTGCGCAGCCGGTTCGAGTGGGGTCTGATGACCGACATCACCCCGCCGGACCTCGAGACCCGCATCGCGATCCTGTCCAAGAAGGCGGCGACCGAGCGCCTGCCAGTGCCACCGGACGTGCTCGAGTACATCGCGACCCACATCCAGCGCAACATCCGCGAGCTGGAGGGCGCCCTCATCCGGGTCGCCGCGTTCGCGAGTCTGAACAAGTCACACGTCGACCGCACGCTCGCCGAGATCGTCCTGCGGGACCTCATCCCCGACGCCGGCAACCCCGACATCACCGCCGTTGAGATCATGAACGCGACCGCCGCGTACTTCGGCGTCTCCATGGACGACCTGTGCGGCACCTCCCGCAGCCGCGTGCTGGTGACGGCCCGCCAGATCGCGATGTACCTCTGCCGTGAGTTGACGGACCTCTCCCTTCCGAAGATCGGTCAGCACTTCGGCAACCGTGACCACACGACCGTCATGCACGCCGACCGCAAGATCCGCGGCCTGATGGCCGAGCGCCGAGCCATCTACAACCAGGTCACCGAACTGACCAACCGCATCCGCGTGCAGGCCCGACAGCCCTGATCTACCCGCCCGCCCCACGGCGGGCCGCTGGTCCTTCATCCACCGTCTCTGTCCACAGCTGGGGATCATTCGTCGCTGCGCCCGACTCTCCGTGCTCTTCCGCGCGGCGCATCACGCGAACGAGGCTCCCGCGTCAGCCCCGTCGGCCGAGGTGCCGAGCGGGGTGATGGTGGTGGCCGAAGGCCGCGCCGAGGGATAGGTACGGTCTGAGGCCCGAAACCGTGTCTATCCCTTGGCACGATGCCCAGAGAGGCCGATCTGGGGCTCGAGCCGAGCCGCTGGTGTGCACGTGGGCACCGAATCCCAGCCCCATGCCCGAGCCCGGCAAACGCTCCACCGCCGAAGCCCGGCGGGCCCGCCTACCGGGTCCTGGTCTGCGTCACCTCCGTGCCGAGTGGGCGGGAAGAAAACTCTGTGCACGGATGGTAGGGCTGGGCGCCCGTTTCGTCCCGTCCGAAGACGCACAGACTTTCCCTCCCGCGCGCACCCGCAGGCAGACCGAGCCCGCGCGGCGCCGGCGCCATCGACACGTGCCGGCACGCCACGCACGGTTGTCCCGATGCGTTCCGCGGAACGCGCCACCGGGCGTCAGGCCCCGGCGGCCGGCGAACCGACCGCTGCGACGATCTCGGCTCCAGTGGCCTCGACCACGTCGACGGCTCCGATAGCTCCGACGACTCCGATGGCCTTGGCGGCTTGGGTGACTCCAACGGCTCGGCCAGCTCCGGTGGCTTGGGTGGCTCCGGTCGCTCTTCTCTGGCCGGGCCGACGGTCGGCCTGGGGAGCACGGTGGTGGCGAGTGGTCACTGTGGGTTCGGGACGCGTCCCTGTCATGGAGAGCGTGGAGTCGTCGAGCCCACTGGGTGGTTCCGCCCACAGCTTGTGGAAAACCTTGTGGACAACGACTGGGACAACCGGTGGAAGAAGGCGTGGACAGGCTGTGGATAACCCCGGGAACGCCTGTGGAGGGACAAAGTGGTCCCTGGGGACATCGCCTCGGCGTGTGGATATCCACTGCGCCAACCCACAGCGCTACCCACAGGATTTGCACCGACCCATCAGGCCTCTGACCTGCGAAAACGTGAGTTATCCCCAGTATCCACAGCCCCTACTACCGCAACTAAAAAGAGATCTCTCTAGAAAGATCAAAAACGAAAGTACCAGGGGGTGTGGACAACGCCTCAAGATCGCGAACTGCCGCCTTCTGTGCTACTTCGTGGGCTCCGAGTAAGCGCCTGGACTGCCGTCAGCCGCTCGTCGGAGCCGCCTGGCACTCTGGGATGCTGAGCGGTGTTCCCGACGGACTGACTCCGAACACCGGAGGGAACGACAGGAGGGGCTAACCATGAAGTTCCGGGTGGAACGGGACGAATTCACCGAGGCGGTCGCCTGGACCGCGCGCACGCTGCCGAGCCGGCCGACCACCCAGTTGCAGGTGCTGTCGGGACTCCTGCTCGACGCCACCGGCCCGATGCTCAAGGTCGCCGCCTATGACTACGAGGTGGCCGCCCAGAGCACGGTGCACGCGACGGTGTCTGAGGAGGGCCGAGCCCTCGTCAACGGCAAGCTGCTCGCGGAGATCACCCGGGCGCTGCCGGCCGCTCCGGTCGACCTGTCGATCGACGGCACCCGGCTCGTCATCACCTGTGGGAACGCCCGGTTCGCGCTGCCGATGCTGCCGGTGGACGACTACCCCGCGCTGCCGGCGATGCCTCCCGTCACCGGGCACATCGAGGGTTCGGCCTTCGCCGCCGCCGTCGCCCAGGTCGCGATCGCGGCCGGCCGTGACGACACCCTGCCGGTCCTCACCGGCGTCCGGATCGAGATCGAGGGCGACACCCTCACCCTCGCCGCTACTGACCGCTACCGGCTCGCCGTCCGCACGCTGAAGTGGCGGCCGGCGGAGGCCGACGGCGAGGACGCGGCCGGTGGAGGCGCTCCTGTCACGGTGGCGCTCGTCCCAGCCCGCACCCTGCTGGACACGGCCAAGTCGCTGTCCGGGGCGGGGGTGGAGGTGTCCATCGCGCTGGGCACCGGGCCGTCTGGCGAGACGCTGGCCGGCTTCGCGGGCTCGACCCGGCAGACCACCACCCGTCTGCTCGAGGGTCAGTTCCCGCCCTATCGGAAGCTGCTGCCGGACAGCTCCCCGCTGATCGCCCAGCTGGAGATCGCGTCCCTGCAGGAGGCGGTGCGCCGCGTCGCCCTCGTCGCGGCGAAGACGGCACCCGTGCAGCTCTCGTTCTCCTCGGATCACCTGGTCCTGGAGGCCGGCACGGGCGGCGAGGCGCAGGCGACCGAGACCCTGCCGGTGACGTATGACGGGCCTGATCTGGCGGTCGCGTTCAACCCGTCCTACCTGCTGGACGCACTCGGCGCCCTCGAGTCCGACGTGGTGCGGATCGGCTTCGCCAGCGCCGAGGACCCGGCCGTGGCCGCCAACAAGCCGGCGATCCTCACCGGCAAGGCGCCCGACGAGGACAGCGAGCTCCCCGACTACCGCTACCTGCTCATGCCGATCCGCCTCAACGGGTGACGTGCATCTCACTCATCTGTCCCTTGCCGACTTCCGCTCCTACGGGTCTCTCGATCTCGCTCTGGGTCCTGGGGCGATCACCTTTGTCGGCAGCAACGGTCAGGGCAAGACGAACCTGGTCGAGGCGATCGGCTACGTGGCGACGCTCGCCAGCCACCGCGTCTCGGGCGACGCACCGCTGGTCCGCGAAGGCGCGGCGCGCGCGATCGTGCGGGCCCGGATCGTCCGTGGGGACCGGGCGGCACTGGTGGAGCTGGAGATCGTGCCGGGGCGGGCGAACCGGGCCCGGCTGAACCGCGCCCCGGTCGCCCGTACCAGGGACGTGCTCGGCCTGCTGTGCGTCGTCCTGTTCGCACCGGAGGACCTCGCCCTGGTCAAGGGAGATCCTGCGGGGCGGCGGCAGTTCCTCGACAGTCTGCTCGTCGCCCGCGTCCCGCGGATGGCCGCGGTGCTGGCCGACTACGACCGGGTGGTTCGGCAGCGCTCGACGCTGCTGCGCACGGCCGGGGCGGCCCGGCGCTCCGGCGGACGGGGTGATCTGCGCACCCTGGAGGTCTGGGACGGCTACCTGGCCAGCCACGGCGCCGAGCTGCTGGCCGCCCGCCTGGCGCTCGTCGAGTCGCTGCGGCCGGCGGTGGCCGCGGCCTACACGGCGGTGGCCGGGGAGAACTCGCCGGCCACCCTCGAGTACCGGTCCAGCGTCCCGCTCGCGGACGGTGACAACGGAGACCATCATGACGACGACGGTGGCGGAGCCGGACCGGGCGGCGGATTGGGCGCCGGTGCGGCCGTCGTTCCCGATCGCGCGGCCCTGGCCGAAGCGATCCACGCGGCGATCGACGCCGCCCGTCCGCGGGAAATCGAACGTGGGATGACCCTGGTCGGGCCGCACCGGGACGATCTGCTGCTCTCGATCAGCGGTCGGCAGGCCCGCGGGTACGCGAGCCATGGGGAGTCGTGGTCGCTGGCGCTCGCGCTGCGGCTGGCCTCGTTCGACCTGCTGCGGGCCGACGACCGGGAGCCGGTCCTGCTGCTCGACGACGTCTTCGCCGAGCTGGACACCCGCCGCCGCTCCCGCCTCGCCGAGCTCGTCGCGCCCGCCGAGCAGGTGCTGGTGACCGCCGCCGTCGAGTCGGACGTGCCGGCCGAGCTTGCCGGCACCCGCTACGTCGTCACCGAATCGGAGGTCCGCCGTGCCGGATGAAACCCCCGGCTCCCCGCCGGCCCGCCGCGATCCACCGGCCTCCGCTCAGGGCGCCGACCTGGCCCGGGAGATCCTCGCGCAGGCGAAGAGCGACTCCCGGGAGCGCGCGCGGGGCCGCCGTCCTGGTGGTACGTCCCGCTCCGCAAGCGTCGGTGGTGCGGGGCGTCGCCGGCAGGGAGGCATGGGCGGCGGCACCGGCGAGGCGCGGACCAGCCCCGAGGCCGGTGCTGACGCCGTCGAGGGGATTGGCGAGGGCGCCGGCGCGGAACCGACCGGCCTCGCTCGTACTTCCGGCTCCGCCCGGCGGCGAGCGCGGGTGGACGACGACGGGCAGCCGCCCCGGCGCCCGCGGCTGCCGGGCATCGCGAGCCCTGGCCGGGAGTGGCGGGAGCCAGTCGCCTTCGGCCCGGCGATCACCCGGCTGCTCGCCGCCCGCGGCTGGAAGGAACAGGCCGCTGATGCGGGTGTCCTGTCCCGCTGGGACGCCATCGTCGGGCCCGACATCGCCGAGCACTGCGCTCCGGTCGCTCTGGTGGACGGACATCTGGAACTGGTCGCCGAATCGACGGCATGGGCGACCCAGCTGCGGATGCTGTCCCGGCAGATCCTTGGCATCCTGCACAGGGAACTCGGTCCCCAGGTCGTTCGGCGGATCACCGTGCGGGGGCCGACGGCGCCGTCCTGGCGGCACGGCCCGATCCGCACCGCCGGCCGCGGTCCCCGGGACACCTACGGCTAGGGCGTCGCCACCGGCGATCCACTGCCGACGGTCGTGAAGGCACGCCAAGCGCCTGTTCACGTCGGCCGGGTAGGGGGGTTCACCATCCCCCCGCGCGGCGGCCTGCGCAGGCGTCAGGGGTCACCCTGCGTCCGCTATAGCGGGCCGCCGGGTAGACTGGTGGATACTTCCGCCCAGAACGAGGGGACCCCGCGTGGCCTACGACGCAAGTTCGATCAAGGTTCTCGAAGGTCTCGACGCGGTCCGCAAGCGTCCGGGCATGTACATCGGCTCCACGGGGGAGCGCGGACTTCACCATCTCGTGTACGAGGTTGTGGACAACGCGGTGGACGAGGCGCTCGCCGGTTACTGCGACACGATCGTCGTCACCCTGCTCGCCGACGGCGGTGTCCGCGTCGTCGACAACGGCCGTGGCATCCCCGTGGGCATCCACCCGGTCAAGAAGATCCCCACCGTCGAGCTGGTGCTGACCACGCTGCACGCCGGCGGCAAGTTCGACGGCAAGTCCTACGCGGTCTCGGGCGGTCTGCACGGCGTCGGCGTCAGCGTGGTGAACGCGCTGTCGACGAGGCTCGACGTGGAGATCCAGGTCGATGGGCACGTCTGGTTCCAGCCGTACGTGGCCAGCCGCCCGGCGGCGCCGCTGGAGAAGCGGGGCCCGTCGAAGAAGACAGGAACCTCGGTCTCGTTCTGGGCGGACCCGGAGATCTTCGAGACCACCGAGTACAAGTACGAGACCCTGTCCCGGCGCCTGCAGGAGATGTCGTTCCTCAACAAGGGCCTGTCGATCACGCTGGTCGACGAGCGCGGCGAGGAGCGGGTCGAGGTCACCTACAAGTACTCCAACGGCCTGGTCGACTTCGTCGCGCACCTCAACGCGACGAAGGACGCGATCCACCGCAGCGTCATCTCGCTGGAGTCGAAGTCCGTCGGGCTCGAGGCGGAGCTCGCGATGCAGTGGAACAGCGGCTACACCGAGTCGGTCTACACCTTCGCGAACACCATCAACACGCACGAGGGCGGCACCCACGAGGAGGGCTTCCGCGCCGCGCTGACCAGCGCCGTCAACGCCTACGCCAAGGACCAGAACCTGCTCAAGCCGGTCAAGGCCGGCGCCCGCGGCGGTGACGAGCGGCTCTCCGGCGACGACATCCGCGAGGGCCTGACGGCGATCATCTCGGTGAAGCTCGCACAGCCCCAGTTCGAGGGCCAGACGAAGACGAAGCTCGGCAACACCGAGGCGAAGAAGTTCGTCCAGGAGATGTGCTACTCGGCGCTCAAGGACTGGTTCGAGGTGAACCGGACCGAGGCGCGGGCAATCGTCAGCAAGGCCCTCGACTCCCAGCGTGCGCGCATCGCCGCCCGCCAGGCCCGGGACCTGACCCGGCGCAAGGGCCTGCTCGGCGGCACCGGCCTGCCCGGCAAGCTGGCCGACTGCCAGTACACCGATCCCGAGCGCTGCGAGCTGTACATCGTCGAGGGTGACTCGGCGGGCGGCTCGGCCAAGGGCGGTCGTGACTCCAAGTTCCAGGCGATCCTGCCGCTGCGCGGGAAGATCCTCAACGTCGAGAAGGCCCGTATCGACCGGGTCCTGAAGAACACCGAGGTCCAGGCGCTGATCCAGGCGCTGGGCACCGGCATCCACGACGACTTCGACATCTCCAAGCTGCGCTATCACAAGATCGTGCTGATGGCGGACGCCGACGTCGACGGCCAGCACATCCGCACGCTGCTGCTGACCCTGCTGTTCCGGTTCATGCGCCCGCTCGTCGAGGCCGGCCACGTGTTCCTGGCCCAGCCGCCGCTCTACAAGATCAAGTGGGGGCGGGAGGACTGGGAGTACGCCTACTCCGACCGAGAGCGGGACGGCCTGGTCCAGCAGGGCGTCGAGGCCGGGCGCAAGCTGCCCAAGGACGCCATCCAGCGGTTCAAGGGTCTCGGCGAGATGAACGCGACCGAGCTGTGGGACACCACCATGGACCCGGACCGGCGCATCCTGCTGCAGGTCACCCTGGACGACGCCGCCGTCGCCGACGAGCTGTTCTCCGTGCTCATGGGCGAGGACGTCGACGCGCGCCGCAGCTTCATCCAACGCAACGCCAAGGACGTGCGTTTCCTGGACATCTGAGCGCGTCCTGGACCCGGCGGCGCCCGTCCGCTCGCCCGTCTGCTCGCGGCGCGAGCGCGCCGGGTCCCCACTGACGACTGATCCCTCTGCCCTGGAAGGACCCCGTGGTCGACGTCCTACCGCCTCCCCCCGGCGACCGCATCGAACCCATCGGCATCGAAGTCGAGATGCAGCGGTCGTATCTCGACTACGCAATGTCGGTCATCGTCGGCCGCGCGCTGCCGGAGGTCCGGGACGGGCTCAAGCCCGTCCACCGCCGGGTCCTGTACGCCATGTACGACGGCGGCTACCGCCCCGACCGCGGGTACTTCAAGTGCTCCCGTGTGGTCGGCGACGTCATGGGTAACTACCACCCGCACGGCGACTCGGCGATCTACGACACCCTCGTCCGGCTGGCGCAGAGCTGGTCGCTGCGCTACCCGCTCGTCGACGGGAACGGCAACTTCGGCTCGCCGGGCAACGACCCGCCCGCTGCCATGCGCTACACCGAGGCCCGGATGGCCCCGATGGCCATGGAGATGCTGCGCGACATCGACCAGGAGACCGTCGACTTCGCGCCGAACTACGACGGCCGGTCCCAGGAGCCGCTGGTCCTGCCCAGCCGGTTCCCGAACCTGCTGGTCAACGGCGCGGGCGGCATCGCGGTCGGCATGGCGACCAACATCCCGCCGCACAACCTGCGCGAGGTCGCGAACGGCGTGCAGTGGGCGCTCGACCACCCGGAGGCGACCGACGAGGAGCTCCTCGAGGCGCTCATCGGCCTGATCAAGGGGCCGGACTTCCCGACGTCCGGCCTGATCGTCGGGCGCACCGGCATCGAGGACGCCTACCGCACCGGCCGTGGCAGCATCCGGATGCGCGCCGTGGTCAACGTCGAGGAGAACAAGGGGCGCACCCAGCTCGTCGTCACCGAGCTGCCGTACCAGGTGAACCCGGACAACCTCGCGGAGAAGATCGCGGAGCTCGTCCGTGACAACAAGATCACCGGCATCGCGGACGTCCGGGACGAGACCTCGGCCCGCATCGGCCAGCGCCTGGTCATCGACCTCAAGCGCGACGCCGTCGCCAAGGTCGTGCTGAACAACCTCTACAAGCACACCCAGCTGCAGGACACCTTCGGCGTCAACATGCTGGCGATCGTCGACGGGGTGCCGCGCACGCTGCGCCTGGACCAGATGGTCCGCTACTACGTCGAGCACCAGGTGGACGTGATCGTCCGCCGCACCCGCTACCAGCTGCGCAAGGCGCGTGAGCGGCTGCACGTCCTCGACGGTCTGCTCATCGCGCTCGACCACCTGGACGAGGTCATCGACCTCATCCGCAACGCGGAGTCCGCCGACGCCGCCCGCGGCCAGCTGATGGAGCGCTTCACGCTGTCGGAGATCCAGGCCACGGCCATCCTCGACATGCAGCTGCGCCGGCTGGCCGCCCTGGAGCGCCAGCGGATCATCGATGAGGCCGCCGAGCTGCGCGCCCGGATCTCCGAGCTGGAGGCGATCCTCGCCTCCCCCGTCCGCCAGCGGCAGATCATCGGCGAGGAGCTCGCCGAGATCGTCGAGAAGTACGGCGACGAGCGGCGTACCCGGTTGGTGCCCTTCGAGGGCGACATGTCCATCGAGGACCTGATCGCCCGCGAGGACGTCGTCGTCACCGTCACCCGCGGCGGCTACGCCAAGCGCACCAAGACCGACCTCTACCGCTCGCAGCGCCGGGGCGGCAAGGGCGTGCAGGGCGCGGCGCTGCGCGAGGACGACATCGTCGAGCACTTCTTCGTCACCACGACCCACCACTGGCTGCTGTTCTTCACGAACAAGGGCCGGGTCTACCGGGCGAAGGCGCACGAGCTGCCCGAGCAGGCCCGCTCGGCCAAGGGGCAGCACGTCGCGAACATCCTCGCCTTCGGCCAGGACGAGCGCATCGCCGAGGTCATGGCGATCAACGACTACGAGGCGGCACCGTACCTGGTGCTCGCCACGAAGCGGGGGCTGTGCAAGAAGACCTCCCTGCGCGACTTCGACTCCAACCGCGCCGGCGGCCTCGTCGCGATCAACCTGCGCGACGACGACGAGCTCATCGCGGCCCGTCTGGTCGCTCCCGGCGACGATCTGCTGCTCGTCAGCCGTAACGCCCAGTCGATCCGGTTCCACGCCGACGACGAGCAGTTGCGGCCGATGGGCCGGGCCACGTCCGGCGTGATCGGCATGCGTTTCGACGCCGAGGACGAGTTGCTGTCGATGGACGTCGTCGTCCCCGAGTCGACCGCCGACCTGCTCGTCGCCACCTCCGGGGGATATGCCAAGCGGACGCCGCTGGCCGAGTATCCGGTGCAGGGCCGCGGCGGCAAGGGCGTGCTGACCGCTAAGATCGTCTCGACCCGCGGCGGCCTCGTCGGAGCGCTCGTCGTCGACCCGGACGACCAGCTCTACGCGATCGCCTCCAACGGTGGCGTGCTGCGCACCGTCGCCAAGGATGTCCGCCGTGCCCAGCGGCAGACGATGGGCGTCAGGCTCATCGACCTGGAGTCCGGTGTGCAGGTCGTCGGGGTGGCGCGCAATGCTGATGCGGAGGACACCGAGCCCCGCGACGACGCCGGCGCCCAGGACGGCTGAGTCCCGGGCGGGTGGAGGTCGGCGCCGGGCGGCGGCTGTCCACGTCGCGGTCGGTTGAGGCTGGCGCGACGATGCCGTGGAGGGGTAACTGGTGTGCGCGCGGTCCGTTGTTGCCGCCCAGGATCGAACCGGGAGTAGTCCGTGAGCGACAGTCAGGATGATCGGCCGGCCCGGTCGGCGGTCCAGCGCGGCTCCTCCCCGGCGGGCGGGTCGGGGCCCGAGCGGGCCGGTGACCGCCCCCGCCGGGCCTCCGGCGCGGCCGCCGACCAGGGCGCCGACTCGGGCGACAGCGAGGACACCGTGGTGATGCCCGCGGCCGGGTCTGGTTCGTCCAGTGGCGGTTCGTCCGCTGCTGGTTCGTCCGGTGCTGGCGAGGCGTCCGACGCCGCCTCCGACGCTGCTGAACATCCCTTCTTCCAGCGTCCGGGCCGGAGTGCCGGCGGTTCAGGCCGGGACGGCGGCGACGGCGGCGACGGCCGCTCCGAAGCGGGCGACTCGGTGTCGGACGGAGCGGAGCCCCCCGACAAGGCGCGGCCGAGCTCCCGTTCCACGGCAGGCCCCCGCCCGCGTCCGGCGGCGGCGGCGAGCGCAAGGTCCGCCTCCGCGGCGACGTCGGAGGCGTCGGAGGCGTCGGACCTGGGCGCGCCGGCGAGCTCGGCATCGTCGGGTCGCGGGGAGGCCGAACGACCCGGCGTGGGCACTGCGTCGCGGTCATCGACGGCGTCGGCCACGGCGTCGTCCACAGCCACCGCGAAATCCACCTCGGCGAAGCCCGCCGCCTCCGCGGCCGCGCTGACCTCCGGCGATTCGGGCCGGACCGCCTCGTCCGGGCGCTCAGCCGGCTCCGGGCGGGTCAGCGCGGCCGGCAGAGCGGACCGCGACCGCGACCGCGCGGCAGGGCCCGCCATGTCCACATCCGGCACGGCTCGCGGGGGCGGATCCGGGACCCGCGACACGGAGGCGGGCTCAGCTACCCGCACGTTCGGCGCGGCCGCCGTATCGTCGCCCGCGACGCCGGCTGCCGGCCGGGCCCCGTCCGGTGGCGGCCGGTCGGCGGGCCTGCCCAGTGCCCGCACCGAGCCACCGGGGGAGCGGTCCCGGGAGACCGACACGATCTCCCTGGTCCGCCCGCCCACCATGACGAGGAGCCGTACCACGAAGCCCGACATCAACCGTGCCGCGCCGGAACGAGTGCCCACCGCCGACGCGGTGCGGCCGGCGACGCCCGCGTCGGGTCGCGCGGCGAACGCGACAGCGGCCTACGAGCGACCCCTGGCCGCGCCCGTCTCCGCGGGCACCGCCACCGCCGGGCCGCAGCACCCGGTGACCGGTACGTCCCCGGATGCCCTGGCCAGCCAGTTCGACGCGGTCGCGGGGGACCGTCCGGGCGGAGCGCCGGCGCGGGGGCCCAGCCGCTCCGGTTCCGGTTCCGGCTCGGGGCGCCCGCCAGGCGCTGGCCGGCGCGCCAAGCTGCGGCTGTCCAAGGTCAACCCGATCACGGTGACCAGGCTGAGCTTCGCGTTCTCCCTGTGCGTCTTCGTCGTCCTGCTGGTCGCGGTCGCCGTGCTCTGGTTCGTGCTGAACTCGATCGGCGTCTTCGACAGCGTCAGCAAGGCCGCGGACACCCTCACCAACAGCAGCGCCAGCGACGTCCGAGGCTGGCTGTCCTTCGGTCGGGCAATGGAGATCAGCCTGCTCATCGGCGCGATCAACGTCATCCTGATGACCGCGCTGACGACCCTCGCAGCCCTCCTCTACAACCTGTGCGCCGAGATGATCGGCGGGATCGAGCTCACCCTCAGCGATCAGTAGCGCGAACGGGGCGGGACCGCTGCCCACCGCGGTCCCGCGGTCCTGTATGGTTGCAGTCGTCGCCCGGACCTATAGCTCAGTCGGTTAGAGCGCTTCCCTGATAAGGAAGAGGTCGGTGGTTCAAGTCCACCTAGGTCCACGAGCCGGATTCGGCTGTTCGCCGTCCTGAGGGCGGCTTCCCGGTGGCCGCGATGCCAGCCCGGGGGGGGCGACCCCCCGGGCCCCCCGCCTTGGACCCCGACGTGGGGTCGTTCCGGATTCGGCTGTTCGCCGTCCTGAGGGCGGCTTCCCGGTGGCCGCGATGCCAGCCCGGGGGGGCCGCCCCCCGGACCCTCCGATGCGCCGTGGTCCTGGGTAGAGGGTGGTCGGTGGGGCTGCGCCCTGTGTCTTAATGTCTGTGGGCATGCGTGAGGTTGAGCTGGGCCGTGGTCTGCGAGCTGAATCCTTTCTGGCGTGGGCGCGGGAGCGCGGGGAGTTGCTGCCTGAGCGGGCGGTTCTGCTTGTTCTGATGCTGCTCGTGTGGCGCGGCGCGAAGGTGCGTGACGGGCTGCCCGAGCCAACCTCCGATCTCATCCGGGCGATCTTCGAGGGGGATCTGCCCGATCTTGTTGCGGGGGATGAGTCGGAGGGCTCCCTGTACCTGCGGGTGGCCGATCTGCTGGTCGACTGTCGTCGCGACGCCGGGCTGCTCAACGCCAAGCGGCAGGGCAGGCTGCGGGCGGCCATCGCGGAGGCGTCGGGGACGTTCTACCGACGGCTGGCCGCGCCGACCGAGCTGACCTGGCCTCGCTTCTACGCGACCCGGCTGCGCGCCGACGGAGTGGACCCATCGGACCCGAAGGCCGTGCGGGCCTGGCTCGATGCCTACCGGTCGCGGCCGGCCGCGGACCGGCTCGCGGCCTTGGCCGCAGCGAGCATCGGGACTCCCTGCGCCCCGGCCGGCGAGGACCAGGCTGGCGTGGGTTCGGGCGGACTCGACGCGGTGCAGTACGGCTTTCTGACGTTGCTCACGAAGCGGACCGACGTCGTCGAGTTGCAACTCCACAACCTTCTCATGCAGAACACCGCGGATTTCGCCCGTCTTTTGGCCTCACGTGCCGGGTGGTCCGGCGACGAGGGTCCCGAACCGTGGAGCCTGGCGTCGATCGAGGACCTGACGCGGGACGAGGAGATCGAATCCACGGCGGCCGAGGCGGCGGATGTCCTGATCGATCTCGGTTCCGCGGCCGGACTGAGCGTCGCCCTGCAGACGGAGTTCCGGGACCTCGCGCCGCGCCTCGGTGATCGGGGAACGGACTGGCTGGTCGACGAGATCGTCGAGTTGGTCGACGAAGGAGTGTGTGCTGCGCTGCCGGCGCTCGATGAGCCGTCGGCCGGAGAGGTCGCCGTCGCGGTGCGCGCCTCGCCGTTGCTGACCGCGGCGGCGGACCTGTCCGCCTGGGTCGCCGCCCGCGAGGGGGTGCCGGATGACGACGACGGCGCGGCGGGTCGGTGGCCCGGAGCCGACGATCTCGGCCTGGCCCCTCCGGTGCGGCGTGAGCTGGACTCGTTCGCGCTCGCCGCGAACCTGCTGCGGCGGGTGGACGGTCGGCTGGTCCCCGGTGACGGCCTCGCGACATGGCAGGTCGGCGACCCGCGCGACGTCGTCGGGCTGGGGCTGGACGCGCTGGGCGGCGTTCTGGTCGGTCTGAGCACTCTGACGGCGGAATGCCGCGGCCTGGAGGATGACCGGGGTGAGCAGTTCGGCCATCTCGTGCAGGAACTGGTGTTCCTGCTGGTGCGGATGGTCGAGGAGATCGACGTCCCCTGCTCGCTGGCCCGCCTGGCGGCCGTACAGCAGTCGTGGCGGCTGACCCCGAGCGCGATGAGCGCCGTCCCGGTCGCCCTGGGCACCGATGTCCCGCTCGCCGGGCCGGCTGTGCTCGCTGCCCAACTCCGGCTTCCCGAGGCGGACTCCGACTACCGGCTGCCGTCCGATGCGGAGCTGGGACGCCTGCTCGGCGAGCCGGACCTTGACGACGACGATCGCCGCGAGCTGCTCGAGATGGCCGTCCCGCAGGCCGTGGTCGTCGATCGGTGTGCCGCCCTCGGCGTGCTCCGCCGGGAGGACGATCGGATTCAGCTCACCCCGCTCGGCGGAGCGCTCCTCCGGCTCGCGGTCAGGATCTCGGGAGGCAGCGCGCCGACCATGGCGCACCTGGCCGCGGCCGACGCCGCCACCGTGATCGACTGGATGGCCCAGTGGCCTGCACGGGCGAAGAGGCCCGGGGTGCTCGCCTGGGTGGATGCCCATGATGGCGGAGCCGACGCCTGGCAGGCGATTCTCGCCGCGTCCGCCAGTCAGACGATCCAGACCGGCCGCGGTCTCTTCGCCCTCCTTGGGGTTGTGCCCACGATGTCGTCAGGGGCGTCGCCGGAGCCCGCCTCGCTACTCGTCGCCGCGACGGACACGCGCAGCGAGACAGCGCTGCTCACAGCCATGACGGAGTTCGTCGAGCACCCGGTGCTCGGTGCGTATGCCGCGGCGGTGCTGCGCCAGCATGGGCGGACGGTCGCCGATCCCCCGCTGTCCGCGCGGGCGACCCACCTCGGCGATATCCTGATCTGCCTTCTCGTGTCCGAACGGATCCGTCAGGTCTTCGGAGACCCGGACGAGATCGGGAACGACCGACCTGACGACGTGGGCGTCTCGCCGGCCGGAGCGTCGACGGACGGCCGCCCCGAGCGCGAGTCGCGGGAGCCCGCCGGCGCCGGTGCGGTGTGCGCCGCCTTCGACCGGATGGCCCTCGACTGGCCGGGTGGCGCCCGAGAGCTGGTGCGGCACCTGTGCACGACGAGAGATCCCGGCCTGGAGGACGTCCTGAAGGTGCTTGCCGACCACTCGGATCAGCAGGTCGCCCGGGCCAGCCGAACGGCCCTCAGGGCATCGCAGTCGGGCTCCCGCGGCAAGCACGGACAACGAGCGATCAGACGCGATCGACCCAGGTCACGCGCAGTACGGTGACCGTGATCAGCCGATCTTCATCCCGGCATCGAGGATCTCCGGACCGCGAGACGGATGTGGGCTGGGGCAGGCACCGCGGATGGCCCGAACCTAGGAGTCGATCTTGTTGCCGTCGGCGCCGAGGACGTACCAGTCGGCGCCGAAGCCGTTGAGGTCCTGGCCGCGCGTCTGACCAGGCGCGGTGTCCCGGGCGAAGTGGTAGAGCGGGTGACCGTGATAGGTCACCTGCTGACCGCCGTCGGCACGCGCCGTGCTGCCGAGGTCCCCCGCGTTGACGCCGGCACCGGCCTTCGGCGCGCCGGAGCTCAGCAGCGGCGGCCATGCCGTGGCGCAGGCCCCCGAGCAGGTGGACCGCGTGCCCTTGTCGGCCTCGAACAGGTAGAGCGTGCGGCCGGCGCTGTCCACCAGGATCTGCCCGAGCCGGTTGGTGGCGAGGTTCACCGTGCCGGTGGACGCACCGCCGGTCGTGGTCGTGCCGCTGCCCGCCGGGGTAGTGGATGTGGCCGCGGTTGACGTGCCGTAGCCGCCGTACCCGGACGAGTCGGCTCCACCGCTGGTCGAGGCGGCGGCGCCTGTCGACGCGGGGGTGGAGGCACCCGCGCCCGTCCCGCCGGAGCCGCTGCTCCCGCAGGCGGCGAGCAGCGCGCCGGCGAGAGCGAGGGACGCGATCGTCGTGAGCCTGGTCGTACGCATCTGATCCTCCCGGCGCCTGGGACTGCGTTCGCCGGGGTACACGCCGGCCGCGTGCGCCCGGTTCATCGCCCGCTGCCGGTCACTGTGCACAGTCCCCGACGGACGACCGCACATGCGCGGTGGGTGGGCACCGTTAGGGGCCTGTGGATAACTCGGGGAGGCCTGCATGGGCGATGCGGGCTGGGTGGGTCGTGTGTTCGAATGCCGCCATGACGTCGTGTTCGCTGTGCGACCATGAGTGGTCGTTTCACCACGGCTCCGGACAGATGGCTCTCTGGGTGACATGCACGTTCGGATCCGTGGAGTGTTACTGCCGGCGGACCGTCGAGGAGGCCCATGCCGAGCTCGGTGGCCCCCCTGGGCCGATGTGCGTCACCACTGGGCAGTGTCCGGCGGAGGACACCCAGTGCCGCGCGTGCCGCGAGGATCGGCAGCGGCGCGCCCGGAACGAGTTCGCCGTCTGGTGGGAGCGGATGTCCCGTGGCGGCCGAGGCGCCGGCGGCCGGACCGGCCGGTGGTGGGCCCCGTGAGCGGAGTTATCCACAGGGTGCACTCCCGGGTGATGATGACCATGGATGGTGTGTGTGGCGGGGGGCGGCGCCAGGCCGACAGCCACGACATGCCGTCCAACCGGTTCCACGGCCCGGTCCGCCGCCCGTCGGTGCGATAGTCGCCCGAACGATGCGACGATCCGGCATGCCGGTGGCGGGTGTGATCTGCCAAGCTCGTAAGTCCTGCCAGGCTCGGCGCACCGCACGACGCCGGCACCCAGCCGCGTCACGCCGCCCCCGCGCGTGTGCGCGCGCCGTCGAACGGAGAAGGAGAGCAGCTCGCCATGGCCTCGCGTACCGGACGATCCGATGCGGCGACCGAGCAGCGTGACCTGCGGGTCCGGCTGCTCGGAGAGCCCGTCGACACCTATCCCGCGGTCCCGGCGGAGGTCGGCCGGGGCACGGTCCGGCGCATCACGGTCGTCGGTGAGGAGATCCTGCACCGCCCGTGCCGCCCGGTCACCGAGTTCGGCACCCCGGAGCTCGCCGCGCTCATCGACGACATGTTCGCCTCGATGTACGTCGCGGAAGGGGTCGGCCTCGCCGCGAACCAGATCGACGTCGACGCCGCCCTGTTCGTCTACGACTGCACCGACGAGGACGGCGTGCGCCACGTGGGGCACATCGCGAACCCGGTGCTCGAGGATCCGGACCCCGATGATCGCAGGTTGGCCAAGGGGGACGAGGGCTGCCTGTCCGTGCCCGGCGCCTACATGGAGGTCCCGCGCCTGGAGCGGGCCGTCGTGCACGGCTCCGACCAGACCGGCGCGCCGCTGCGCCTGGAGGGCACCGGCTACTTCGCCCGCTGCCTGCAGCACGAGACCGACCACCTGCGCGGCAACCTCTACATCGACCGGCTGTCCAGCCGCGGGCGCCGCAAGGCGCTCAAGGAGATGGAGGAGCGCCGCGAGGAGGTTTTCGCCCGCCGCGAGGAGGTGGCCGAAACCCTCGGCCGCTGACCGGGCTTTGCTGGGACGAGGCTGCCGGGACGAGGCTGCCGGGACTGGGCTGCTGGGACTGGGCTGCTGACTCGTCGATCGCCTGGTTCGACGATGTCCGGGCTGTCGGGACGCTAGGTTCGGTATCGCCCGCTACGCCCGGCCAGGCGGCGATCGGCCGTGTTCCGGTGGGCGGAGCGGACGCGTCGGCAGGCGGAGGAGCGAACGGTGGACACGGCGTTGCGGGAGCTGGCCGAGGCGGCGACGGGCTTCATGCCCACCGAGGAGGGGCTGGCGCTGCACGCGGCGGCCTCCGCGGTGCCCGCCGGTGGGCTGATCTGCGAGGTCGGCACGTACTGCGGCAAGTCGACCCTCTACCTGGCCGCCGCGGCCCGGGTGGCCGGCGCCCGGGTGGTCACCGTCGACCATCACCGCGGTTCGGAGGAGAACCAGCCGGGCTGGGAGTACCACGACCGCTCGCTCGTGGATCCGCGCACCGGCCGTCTCGACACGCTGCCCTTCCTGCGCCGCACGCTGGAGGATGCGCAGGTCGAGGACGTCGTCACGGCGGTCGTCGGGCGTTCCGAGCAGGTCGGGCGCTGGTGGGCGAGCCCGGTGTCGATGCTGTTCCTCGACGGCGGGCACACCGAGGAGCAGGCCCAGGCCGACTACGAGGCGTGGATACCCCACGTCATCCCGGGTGGTCAGCTCGCGATCCACGACGTGTTCCCGGACCCGGCGGACGGTGGCCAGGCGCCCTACCACGTCCTGCTGCGTGCCCTCGAGGACGGTTTTCGCGAGCAGTCACGGACCGGCTCGCTGCGGGTGCTACGCCGCGTCGACTGACCCGCAGCCGCACGCCAGTTCGGCCGCGGTCCGGGCGTCGGGAAAAGCGGGCAGGTCGTCGCCACGGAACACCCGTTCGGTGACGCCGCCGGCGAGCGTGTCGGCGGCGAGGATCACCGCTGCCGAGGTCCATGTCGACTGTTCGACCGGCCAGAACCTGCGTGTCTCGAACTGCCAGCCTGTCCAGTAGCCGCCGTCACCGTGCCGCAGGTGCTGCATGTCGGCGACGAGGCGGGCCGCTGCGTCGGTCTCGCCGACGAGGTGCAGGGCGATCGCGAGCTCGCAGGTCTCCGCGCCGGTGACCCACGGCTCGTCCGCCACGCAGCGAATGCCCAGGCCGTCGACGACGAACTCGTCCCAGCGGGCGGCGAGCCGCGCCCGGCCGGCCCCCCGGCGCAGCGCCCCGCCGATCACCGGGTAGTACCAGTCCATCGACCAGCGGTCCTTCACCGCGAAGTACTCGGGGTGCGTGACCAGCGCGTGGTGCAGCGCGTGCGTCGCCCGCTGCCACGCGGGCGGCACCTCGCCGACAAGGGCGGCCAGCGCCATCCCGCAGCGCAGGCTGTGCAGGGTGCTGGAACAGCCGGTGAGCAGCGCCTCGGGATAGTCGGCGCCGTCGGCCGAGCGGGCCCACCAGATCTGGCCGCTGGGGGCCTGCATGCCCACCACGAAGTCGAGTGCGTGGCGGACCACCGGCCAGATCCCGGTGGCGAACTCCTCGTCGCCGGTGGTGAGCCAGCGGTGCCAGGCGGCGGTCGCGACGTAGGCGCACTGGTTGCTGTCGGCGAAGTCCTCCTTGACGGAGCCGCCGACGTAGCTGGTCGCCCACGAGCCATCCGGCCGCTGGGTGCGGCGCAGCCAGGCCCAGGCCGCCTCGGCGGCGTCCTCCAGACCGCCGAGGTCGAGCGCCATCGCGCACTCGAGGTGGTCCCACGGGTCGGTGTGCCCACCGGCGTACCAGGGGATGGCGCCGTCGGGTTCCTGGACGGCGGCGATCGCGGTCGCGGTCGCGGTGAGCGCCTCGGGGGTCAGCACCGGGGCAGGCTCAACCGACCGCACGCGTGACCTCCGGTTTCCGTAGATACAGCACGACGCTCTTGCCGACGACCGGGTTGAGGACCCGCTCCGCGACACGCGTCACCCTGGGTGCGCGCATCATGTCCCATACCAGTAGGCGGTGGTAAAGCTTCGTCGCCGGATGGTCGTCGTCATGGACACCGACGAGACACCGAAGCCACCAGTACGGCGCGTGCAGGGCGTGGGCGTAGTGGGTGCCGACCGGCTCCAGCCCGACCGCCTCGAGCCGCTCGCGCAGCTCGGCCTTCCGGTAGATGCGGACGTGGCCGCCCTCCACCGTGTGGTAGGCCGTCGACAGGTTCCAGCACACCTGCTCGGGGAAACGGTTGGGGACGGTGACCGCCACCCAGCCACCGGGACGCACCACCCGGGCGATTTCCGCCATCGCCGCCGTGTCCGCGGGCAGGTGCTCGAGCACCTCGGCCGCGATCACCCGGTCGAAGGTCGCGTCCGCGAAGGGCAGCGCCAGTGCGTCGCCGCGCACCCCGCCGGACCGCGCGGTCGCCGGGGCCTGCCCCTCGAGGGCCATCGCCGCGAGCATCGCGCCCACTCCGGTGACCTCGTCGTGGGCATAGTCCAGCGCGACGACGTCGGCGCCGCGGCGGAACGCCTCGAACGTGTGCCGGCCGCCGCCGCAGCCCAGGTCGAGCAGCCGGCAGCCCGCGGGTACGGGAAAGCGATCGAAGTCGACGGTCAGCATGGGGAGCGGCGGTCAGCCGGCAAGCGTCGGCGAGCCGGACACCGCCGTCGCACCCGAGACCGCCGTCGCACCCGAGACCGCCGTCGCACCCGAGACCGCCGTCGACCCGGGCGCCGCGGCTGGCTCGCGTGACCAGACGGGCACCTGTGCCGACCACGACCAGGACGAGCCCGGATAGGGTGTGCTCGGCGTCCCGCCGACGGCGGCGATGCGCTCGGCGTACCACTCTGCGGTCGCGGCGCTCGCCGCCCGCCAGGAGAAGCGCTCCTCCACCCGGCGCCGTCCCGCCGCCCCCATCCGCGCCCGCAACGCCGGGTCGTCGAGCAGGGTGCCGATCGCCGTGGCCAGCGCGCCCGCATCGCCGGGCGGGACCAGCAGCGCGGCCTCGCCGTCAGCCCCGGCGACCTCGGGCAGCGCCCCGGCGGTCGTCGCGACGAGCGGCAGCCCACACGCCAGCTCCTCCACCGCCGGCAGGCTGAACCCCTCGTACAGCGACGGAACGACCGCCACCTCCGCCGAGCGCAGCAACTCGACCAACTCCTGCTCCGGGATGCCGGAACGGAACGTGACCGCATCGGTCAGCCCGAGCTCGGTGACCCGGCGCTGGGCCTCACCACCCTTGCGGACCTTGCCGACGCAGACCAGGTGCGCCGAACGCTCGCGGCGAAGCGTCGCCAGCGCCTCCAGCAGCACGCCGAGACCCTTCAGCGGTACGTCCGCGCTGGTGACGACGATGATGCGCCCCGGGACGGCGGTGTGGCCGGCGGGGGCGGGGGTGAAGATGTCGGCGTCGACGCCCAGGGGCACCGTGTGCATGAGCTCCGACCGCAGCGCCATGTCGGCGATGATCTCCCGCCGCGAGCTCTCCGACGGGATGACGATGCCGTCCAGACCGCGCGCGACCCGGGCCTGCATCGGCAGGAACGAGTACCAGCGGCGCAGCCCGACCCGCGCGGTGAAGGACGACGCCGCCGCCAGGTGCAGCCGGCGGTCCACCGTGATCGGGTGGTGCACAGTGCTCACCACCGGGATGCGGTAGGGGCGCAGCGCCGCCCGCAGGGCCAGCAGACCGTAGCCGAGGCCCTGGTTGTCATGCACGATGTCGAACGGCGGCCGCCCGCCGGACGCCCGCGGCCGCAGCGCCTGGTAGGCGCGCAGGCTGAACGACAACGGCTCGGAGAACTGCCCCGTGCGCATCATCGCGACCTCGACGGCGTCCGGCACCGAGCGCAGCTCGGCGAGGCCGGGCCAGCGGAACGGGTCGGGCTCGCGGTAGAGGTCGAGACTGGGCAGCTCGGTCAGCCCGACCCCGTCATCCAGCTCGGGGTATGGCGGCCCGCTGAACACCTGCACGTGATGGCCCAGGGCGACCAGTTCGCGGGACAGGTGTCGGACGTACACCCCCTGACCACCACAGGTGGGCAGGCTCCGGTACGACAACAACGCGATCCGCAAGTGTGCGCCCTCCGTCCGATCGGGCCATGACCTGGTCCCCCGACGTCGAGGGTGGCGCCACTCCGCACATTAGGACATTCCATTCGGATCTTCACTGGAATCGGCGAGCAGGTGACCTGGGCAGCCCGAACGGCAGCCCCTGACCCTGCTGGTCGGCAGGACGGCGCACGACCGTCGGCCGGGTGACCCGGGCACCGTCGGCTGTCGGCTGTCGGCTGTCGGCTGTCGGGCCGGACTGCCGCCGACGGTGCCCGGGGGCGGATCAGTCGTTGTCGACGAGGGTGACCTCGGTGCTGATGTTGCCGCGGGTGGCGCGGGAATACGGGCACATCGCGTGCGCGGCGTCGAGCAGCTCCTGCGCGGTCGCGGGCTCCACGCCCGGGATCTGCGCCTCGATCCTGGTGGCGAGGTCGATCGAGTCGGCGCTCTCCCCGCGCACGAGCTCCACGCTCACCGACACCGCGGAGTCGGTGACGTCGACCTTGCGGCCGCGGGCGACGGCCTTGAGCGCACTGTGGAAGCACGCCGCGTAGCCGGTGGCGAACAGCTGCTCGGGGTTCGTGCCGGGCCCGTCGTCGCCGCCGAGGCCCTTCGGGATGGACAGCTCCAGGTCCAGCCGGTTGTCGCTGGACGCGACGCGGCCCTGCCGGCCTCCCCAGGCAGTCGAGGTCGCCGAGTAGAGGGTGGTCGCCATGTCTCCTCCGTGGGTAGCGATGAGGTGCGCGCCGCCGGCCCCGGTCGGGCCCTGCCTGATTTATGTAACCATATCGGTGTCCTAAATATTCGCCGCGGCCGGCGTGACCGCCGCTTAGCCTTGGCAGATGGGCAGGGAGGCGGGCATCGACACGGGTTCTGACGTGGACGAGGGCATCCGGACGGGCATCCGGACGGGCATCGGCGCGGCGGGTGGCGCCGGGCAGGCGGACCGGCCGCGGCGAGGGCGCCCGCGGGACGCGACGATCGACACGCGCGTGCTGTCCGCGGCTGTGGACGAGCTCGCCGAACACGGCGTCGGTGGGTTCAGCGTGAACCGGGTGGCGCTGCGGGCCGGGGTTGCCAAGCGCGGCATCTACGCCCGCTGGCCGGACCGCGACGATCTCGTCCTGGCCGCCCTCGGCACGCTCGCGGCCGGTCTCGTCCCGCCGCGCACCGGCCGCCTGCGCTCCGACCTGCTGCACCTCGCGCCCTACGTAGACGCGGTGTTCACCGAGCCGCGGATGTCGATCCTGGCCCGGTGCATGGCCGAGCTGCGCCAGTACCCCACGCTGTACGCCGCGTTCCGGCGCGAGTCGGTCGACCGGTGCGCCGCGGCCATCGAGGACGCCTTCCAGGACGCGATGGCCCGGGGTGAGGCGCGTGCCGACCTTGACACGGACCTGGCGAGCAGCGCCTTCCTCGGCTCGCTGATGGCTCGGCACGCGTTCGGGACCCGGCAACCCGTCGACAACCGTGCCTACCACGAGCGCTTGGTCGACTTCTGCCTCACCGCCGTGCGCCCGGTCCCCGATCCCGCCGTTGATCAGGTGACGGCCGCCCCGGAGTGAGGCTGCGCACAGTCGCCGGCGTCGGGTGACTCGCCGACAGCCTTCCGTACGGCGATCGCTCCCCGTGACGACTACTCCGGTGCCCCGCGGAAGGCGGCTGTTCGCCGGTCGACGGCGCGGTTCCCGACAGCTGTGGATATCTCGTCGCAGTGGCTCTGACCTGCGTAAACGGTGGCCGAACCCGGCCAGGTCGCTGCCCATGAACGGGCATCGTGCGATCGGCCGTGGCCTTCACGGGTCATCGCTGATCAAGGCAACGATTTCCACAGCCGGCACCCGATTGACTCCTCGCACGCCGTCGCAAGCCACAGGTGGTCACCGACGCGAGGAGGGGCGAGCGAGGGGTGAGCATCGTCGACGTCGAGTGTCGCTGCCCCCGGACCTGGCTGACCCAGGCCGGCGCCCAGAAGCACGCGCTCCGCCTGCGGGCACGGCGGCCAGGCTGTGGATTCTGGTGGGGCACCGTGCGGTGACCAGGGCGGGTCCACGTGGGGTCGGGCTCGAGGATGACGTGTCCCGCCGAGTGTTCGGCGACGCGGCCGTCTCGCCCGAGACGGGCCTTTGACGTGGAGCCTGTCGACGGTGCCCGCCCTGTGGGGCGCGACGGAGTCCGGCGATCCGCTGTCTTCAACCCATGGGTGGGCACCGTGCCGAGGCGGCAGGGGCGCCGCACCGAGCGGGTCGGCCGCTGCTCAGGCAGCACGTGGCCTGAACCACGCTGACCCTGTGGATGGCGACCGACTACCACGGCCCATGACCTGCAGAGGTCATCGACCCTCGACGTCCAGGCGCCGGTGCGCGAGGCAAAAGCCCAGCTCAGCTGGCATTCCGGAGAGGGTCGGGCGGTAATCCACAGACGCGCTCGGGGGCGTCCGCCCCCTGACGGTCACTGTCCACAGGGAGGCTCACGTGCCTCTCCCAGGGCATGGGTGACCGGATTCGCCGCTGCCCGGGACGGAAGCAGCGTGACGGGCAGCGCCAGCGTCGAGTGTTCACGGGGGGTGCGCGACCTCGCCCCTCCACACCTGCGTGCTCGGGCGTCGTGGCGGGTCACTGTGTAGGGATCGACCGATGCACCGAGAGGGTCACCGTGGTTGTCCACAGGGCCACCTGTAGGGGCATCGTGGGAATCGAGGAGGAGATCCTCCACAGGACACGTTCTGACGCCGACTGTCGATGACCAGTCCGGAAGCCATCGGCGCGGTCGATGACCACAGGTGAGGCAGCGATGACCCCTGGGTGGGTATCGATCGCTGTCCACGGGAGGGCAGCGAGATCACCATGGTGCGCGATGATCAGGGGCGCCTCTGGGAGGAGACCGTCAGCGACGTTGTCGCTTACCGCCGGGTAAGCGCGTCGAGCACTACACAGGCCACCCATGGGCACCGTTGCGGGCGTGATCGTTTTCCGGGCTGGCGGCGCGCGGCGCCGCCAGGGGCGCTGTGCATGGTGCGGACCGGGGCTGGTGCGGGGGCGCACGCTGACCACCCCTGCGCCGGGGGCGAGCTGGGGATGGCGAGCGCACGCTGACCACACGGTGACCGTGTCCAGGTCCGGCCGGCTGGCGGCTCCTGCGGGTGTGGACGTGTGGTTGTGGACGGGCCCACAGACGATGACCAGATCTGTCTGTGCTGGTCAGCGCCCCGGGGATCGCCGGCCTGGGCCCCTGGGGGGCAAGAGTGACCGGATTCGGCCCTGACCCTGTGGTGGGTCACCGTCGTTGTCCACAGGGGCGCCTGAGTGGGCACCGTGCGGGGTGGAGCCCGTCGTCCACAGGAGTGGCGGGGCAGCGACCGGCCGGTGCTCCGCCTGGGCATCGTCAGCGACAACGTCGATAACCGCAGGGTGGAGCCCGTCACGCCATACACAGCCCACCTGTGGTCACTGTTGCGCGTCCGCCCTGGTCGGGGCGACCGGCGGCAGGGCCAGACCAGGCCCTGTCACCGGACGGCGCACCGGCCCGGCCTGGACACCGGTTCCGACGGTGGGCACCGGACCTGTGGAGGGCATGGTCGGTGGGAGGGGGGAGTCACGTTCGGGAGGCGGGAGTGAAGGCGCAGATGTCGGTGACCAGGGGCGGATGGGCAGCGAAGCGCTGCGCGATCCACGTCGTCAGGGCGGGCATCGACGCGGCGAGGATCGAGCCGTGGTCGGCCTGTGGATAACGGCGGTAGTCGACCGTCCCCCCCTGGCTGCACATGCGCCGCACCACGCTGTCGGTGACCGGCTGGCGGATCACGGTGTCGAGGTCGCCCTGCAGGAGCAGCGTGGGCGCCGCGATGTGCGTCACCTCCGTCTCCTGCCGGGCGAAGGCGGTCGCGAACGGCGTGATGGTCAGCGGGTTGACGGTGAACGCCGCCCCGACGGCCACGCCGGTGCTCGCCGTCAGCAGGTCCATGGCGCACCGGGTCCGCGCGATCCGCAGCAGCCGCCGACCGGTCGGGGTCAGGTAGTGGTCGAGGTCGATGCGCGAATCGGCCGCGGCGAGGCCGGCCACCGCGAGCATCAGGTAGCCGACGCCGTCTCGGTTACCCAGCAGCGTGGCGAGCGAGGCGGGCAGGTCCGCCAGCGGCGCGGTCGCGACGACGCCGCGAACTCGCAGCCCGGGCGCATAGGCCGCCGCCTGCGCCCCGGCGTCCAGCGCCGCCTGCCCACCCTGTGAATAGCCCCACAGGACGACGTCACGTCCGGCGCCGGTGGCGGTCAGTGCCTGTGCCGCGCGGGCGGCGTCGAGGACCGCCCGGCCTTCCGGCGAGGCGACGTAGATGGCGTGCTCCCCGGGCGTGCCCAGGCCGGCGTAGTCCGTGAGGGCCACGACATAGCCAGCCCGGACGAGGGGCATCATCCAGGCGGCGGGTCCCAGCACCGGATGGGAGCGGGACGGCGCGCAGGAGTCGGCGATACCGGTGGTGCCGTGCGCGAACGACACGACCTTGCGCCCACCAGCGGGCACCGGGCGACGGGAGTCCGGCGCGAGGACGATGCCCGAGACCGGGGCCGTCCCGCGGACTCCAGGCCGGGACAGATAGGTGATCCGCCAGGCACGGACCCCGGCGGGCGCGCTGTCGATCACGCTGTGGGTAAGGAGGTCCCCGGGTGAAGCGGACCCGCTGACGGTGCCCACCGACGCCTCCCCGGCCGTGCCACCGGCAGGTGGGCCGCCATGTCCACAGGCGGTCAGCGATACCAGCCCGGTCAGCGCGAGCAGGACTCCCAGCAGTGAGAACGCGGACACCGGCCGCCGCGGTGCCCACGAACGGCGCCCCTCGACGCGTCCGGCATGGCGCCGAATGTGCCACCTGCCGGACCGGTGTGTGTACGGAGCATTGGAGAGCGGCGAATCATCTTCCGACGCAATCCGAGAGAGGCGCACAAAATAAGCATATGGTTCGGACGGTATATCTTAGGCCGCGATCTACGGTTTCTGGAGGCGATGTCCGATAAATGACGGTTCGACCGCATGGCCTCCGCTCGCGTTCCGGAGGTCCGACGTGGTGGTCGAGTGTCCGGTCCCTGCGCCGTTGTGCCCGGCTGGTCATTCGATGGGGAGTCGACGGTTGAATCGCCTGCTCTGCCATCGACTGGTCTGTGGATACGTAACTGGCTGGTCGGCGGCGTCTGCCTGATCGTTTGCTGGTGGACCTGTCGGCTCGTTGTGGATCCGAACTGTGGACTGCCTGTGGATCCGCGGCTGATGCCCGGTGGTGCCGGTCGAAGGCCCGTGGGCAGTCGATACCCTTACGGTGTCCCCAGGCGGGCGCGGGGCGGTGGCGCGAAGATCGGCGCGATCTTCCTGGCATGTCCGACCGCGGCGCCCTCAATCCGGCGGAGGCCCCGATCGTGACCATGTCCGCGTCGAGCACACTCGCTCTAGGGCCCAGTGCCCTGAGCTCCGACAGCCTGGTCAAGGCCGGCCTGGCCGTCGTCCTGCTGATCGTTTTCGCGGAGTCCGGCCTGTTGGTCGGCTTCTTCCTGCCCGGCGACTCGATGTTGTTCACCATGGGGATGCTGATTTCCCGGGACGAGGTCTCCACGCCGCTGCCGGTGGCCGTGATCCTCATCGGGCTGGCCGCCATCGCTGGTGACCAGGTCGGCTATCTCATCGGCCGCAAGGCCGGGCCGGCGTTGTTCAACAGGCCCGACTCGCGCCTGTTTCGGCAGGAGTACGTGACGAAGGCGAACGCCTTCTTCGCGAAGAACGGGCCGCGGTCGATCGTTCTTGCCCGCTTCGTTCCGATCGTGCGCACCTTCACTCCGGTCATCGCCGGGGTGAGCCGCATGAACTACCGGACGTTCACGCTCTACAACATCGTCGGCGGCCTGCTGTGGGGATGCGGCGTCACGCTCCTGGGATACTTCCTGGGCTCGATCGACTTCGTTCACGACAACATCGAGGCGATGCTCATCCTGGTCGTCCTCGTGTCGGTGCTGCCGATCGTCGTCGAGTACCTCCGCAGCCGTCGGCACCGGGCGGCACGCGGCACCGCGCCGACCCAGGCAGCCAGCGACGGGCAGCCGGCGGCGCCGGGCGAGGTAGGGGCAGCCGCCCATGACTGGGACGGCGGCGTGCGGGCTGTGGCGCCCCAGGGGCCTGGCGGACCGGGCGACACGGAGGTTGACCCTGCGGCGACGATGCAGTTGCGCCGCCCTGTGGGAGGCCGCCCCACGGCGAATCGCCAGCCTGCGGGCCAGCATCGCCAGCCGGGCCAGCATCGCCAGCCGGGCCAGCACCGCCAGGCGGCCAGGGACTGAACTGCTGGAGGGCCCGAGCCGCGGCGCGGAAGGGCCTGAGCCGCAGGAGGCCTGAGAGCTGGCATGGCAACGGGCCGGCATGGCAACGGGCCGGCATAGCAACGGGCCGGCATAGCAACGGTCCCGACGAGTTCCGCGCCGATACGGGGGGAGTCGGCGGGCGCTCGTCGGGACCTGGTGGCCACCGTATCGGGTCAACGCCGGTCGTGTCGCCCACTGATCGCCACCGGAATGCAGAAATGCAGGTAGGAGGGCCGGTTTAGGAAGATGTGACTGTCATCTCACCCGGATGGGGGTGATGGGAGCGGCGGTGGTTACAGGGCGTCCAGCCCGCGTTCACCGGTCCGCACTCGTGCGACCGTGTCAACCGGCAGTACCCAGATCTTGCCCGCGCCGCTTGCGGACGATGCCGCCGAGCTCCGTATCACGCTCAGGGCGTCCTCGACGTCGGAATCAGGCACCAGGCACTCCACCCGAACAGCACTCACGGACTCGTCGTGGAACTGCCGGCCGCGATACGTCTGGGTGCGCCACAGCTCCGTGCCAAAACCAGTGACCTGGCTGATCGTCATACCATGGATACCGAAGGTGCCCAGCGCGGCGCGCACGTCCTCGACCCGGTGCGGGCGCAGGATCGCGGTGACAAGTTTCACGGCGGTTTCTCGTCCTTGCTGCGGGTGTGCGGTTTCATCGCGATGAAGCGTAGAGCCGACAGGTGACAGTCCGGTCTCCCGGGAATGTCATCGGGCGGCACGACGGAAGGAATGATAGATGTCCCTGCTCGACCGCGGCACTCCCCCTGACCCGTTCGACGTGCTTCCCGTCCGGCCGTCATTCGATGTCACCAGCACGGATCTTGTTGACGGTGCGGCTCTGCCGTTGGCCCAGGTGCATCCCAGCGCCGGGGGCACCGGCGTCTCGCCGCAGCTGGCCTGGTCGGGGTTCCCGGCACAGACCGAGAGCTTCGCGGTGACCTGCTACGACCCGGACGCACCGACGGGGAGCGGCTTCTGGCACTGGGTTCTCGTCGACCTGCCCGCGTCGGTCACCGCCCTGCCGACGGGCGCCGGCGGTGGGGCGTTCCCCGGGCTGCCCGCCGGGGCGTACCACATCCGCAACGACTACGGCACCAAGGACTTCGGTGGCGCCGCGCCGCCGCAGGGAGACGTCCCGCACCGCTACGTCTTCGTCGTGCACGCGGTCGACGTACCGAAGCTCGAGATCAACGACGAGGTCTCGCCGGCCGTCGTCGGCTTCAACCTCGCCTTCCACACCCTCGCCCGAGCCGTGCTGCGAGCCACCTACCAGCACTGAGCACCCACCAGCACCGAGCACTCGCGCTGCCGCGGCGTCCACCCGAGACGCCGGGGCACCGCGGCACGACCCGGACCGACCGTCGGACGAACTCCGGCGGAGCGCCCGGGACGCGCCGGACCACCTGCTCCCCCGGCACCTGGGTGGAACCGAGCGGGCGTCGTTTCCGTCGCGTTTCCAACGCGTTCCCGCTGGAAGACGGACCGCGGGGTGGACGCGGCCCCCACGCGTCGGCCGATGGGGTCGTCATGTCCTGGCCTACCTGCCCTCGCCGGGGGGAGGCTGGAAGCGACTCACGGTCGGGAGGATCTGCATGGGCGACGGTAGACGAATGGACGCGAGCGCTCGAGGAGCGACCTTCGCGAATGATGCCCGCCGGATCTGGGAGGTGGCCGAGCCCATCCACGCGGTCATCTACTTCCACCCCGCGGTACGCAGGTTCGCCGCGGAGGCCGGCTGCCACAGCTTCGGTGAGGGCTACGTGGGGATGCGGGCCGCTCCTCTCGGCGCGGCCTCGGCCGCGACGATCACCTCGGTTTTCTACACCTTCTCCCCCCGCCGTATCGCCCGCTGGGTGCCGGACGTGTGGAGCAACTCCTCGCCGGCCCGGCTGCTCGACGCCCGGCTCGCGGCCGTCGACGCGATCCTGCGGGAGCTGTGGGGCCTGGACGCGACCGGTGTCGCGGTGCGTCGCGCCGCCGAGCTCGCCAGCCGGGTCGCCGCGAACGCGGCCACCGCCGGGCGCCCGCTGGCCGCCGCGAACGCCGCACTGCCCGTCCCTCACGAACCCCACCTGGTGCTGTGGCAGGCCCTGACGACCCTGCGGGAGCACCGTGGCGACGGGCATCTCGCCGCGCTGGTGCGGTCCGAGGTCGCTCCGGTCGAGGCGCTGCTGCTGGCCGCGGCGACCGGCCGCAGCCCCGCCGAGCAGCTGCGGGTGTCCCGCGGCTGGAGCGAGCGGGACTGGGACGAGGCCGCCCGCGGACTCGCCGCGCGCGGCTGGCTGACGCCCGAGGGCACCCTCACGGCGCTCGGGGCGCAGGTCCGCGCCGAGCTCGAGAACATCACCGACCTGCTGGCCGCCGGGCCCTACCGCGAACTCGACCGGGACGAGCGGGACGAGCTGTACGCGATCCTGTACCGGCTTGCCGAGCGGGTCGCCCTCGGCGGCGGCTTCACCTGGCCCAACGCGACCGGCCTGAACTGGCCGCCGGCATCGGAGCGGCCGGAGTCACGGCCGCCGCGCCGCCGCGAGCGCCGCCGTCAGCCCGTGGAGCTGGGCTCGACGGAGGGGTAGCCATAGCCGCTGGCGAACGGATCGTCGCCGAGGTCGCCGCCGTCCAGCCCCGCGCCGGGCGGCAGCGACCCGGAGCCGAGCTCCGGGGGGTCCAGCTCGGCCGGGTCGAGATCGTCAGGCGTGAGGTTGGTGTCGTCGACCTCGCCGTGCATCTTCGAGCCGTTCAGCACCACCGGGATCTCCAGGTCGCCGACCACGTGCTCGACATAGAACGCCCGCGCGCCGATCAGCCACAGGGCGAACCCGGGGTCCAGCCGCGGCAGCAGGTCGGCGGCGACGTCGGTGAGCCCCAGCGCCTCCTGCGTGTCGGAGATCTGGTCGGACGCCTGCTTGTACAGGATCCGGATCGCCGTCTCGGCCAGCAGGCCCTTGGCGATCTCCACCGAGTCGGGGGAGGCGGAGAGCAGGTCGGAGATGCGGTGCGCGACGATCGCGTTCGCACAGCCCCACTGGCGGGCGAGCTTCTGCTGGGCGGACAGCCGGCGCACGAGCCCCGCGAAGCGCATGAGCCGCCAGCACTCGTCGTAGACGACGTAGCGCTGCACGCCGTCCTGGCGCATCAGCGCCGCCTCCATCCACGCCTGCGCGCAGGTCATGATCAGAGCGATCATCTCGTCGCTGCCCTGGACCCGCTCCAGGTTGAGGACGGCGATGGGCCGGTCGAAGTCCAGCGGCGACGTCGTCGGGCCGTCGAACAGGCCGCCGAGCGCGCCGTGGGTGAGCCGGCGCAGCGTCAGGGTGGCGTCCCGGGAGGCGTCACGCAGCTCGGTGGCGGTCATCGGCAGGTTGACGCAGTCCTCCTCGGAGGGGTCGGTCATCGCCTCGAGGACGTGGGGGAGCAGCGGCGTCGCCCAGCGCTCCGGGGAGGCGCCGGTGATCTGCCGGGTGACGACGTCGAGGGCGAGGTCCACCGCGGTGTGCTCGGCGGGGGTCAGCGGTACCCCCTTCGCCGTCTCGATCAGCGACGACAGCAGGGCGGAGCGGGCGCGCTTGACCTCCCGGGCCCAGTCCGAGTCGGCGATGCCCCGGGGGCGCGGGGGCGCGTCCAGGGGGTTGAGCCGGGTCGGCATGCCGGGCCCGATGTAGGTGGGCTCGCAGCCGAGGCGGCGGGCGAGCCGGGTGTACTCGCCCTTGGGGTCACAGGGCACCGCGGCCTGGTAGCCGAACGCCGCACCCCGGGAGATCAGGGTCTTCAGCAGCGCCGACTTGCGGGACCCGACGGCGCCGAAGACGGCGAAGTTCGGGTTCTCGATGACCTGCTGGCGGTACAGCTCGAAGACGTCGAAGTCGAACGAGTTGCCGGACCAGACGTGCCGGCCGATGTACATCCCGGGCGCGTCGAGGCCAGAGTCGACGACGAACGGGTAGATGCCGGCGATCTGCGCCGTCGTCTCCATGTGCGCGGGCAGATGCAGCCGGTGATAGACCCGACCAGCGAAGGAGCCGAGAACCCGCGGGGGCTGCGCGCCGCGGCGCAGCGCCGCCTGGGCGCGCCGCATCGCGGCTTTCTCCGAGGCGGCCGCGGCCCGTTCGACCCGCTTCCCGCGCCGAGCCGGCGGTTCGGGCGCCGCCTGGCCACCGCTGCGCCGACGCCGGGGGCCGCCGCCGAGGTCCACGAAGCCCTCCGCGTCCCGGCCCGGGTCATGCGAGGCGGCCAGGTAGGCCGCGGCCTGGGGACCGTCCGGGTCGTACCCGGCCTCGTCGTAGCTCGGCGGATCGAGCTCGTCGCCGAACTCCCCCTCGTCATAGCCGTACTCCGCGTCGTCGTACTCCGCGTCGTCGTACTGCGCGGTCTCGTCGTACTGGGCTGTCTCGTCGTACTGGGCTGTCTCGTCGTAACCGGCCTCGCCTGGCGGGACGACGCCGTTCACGCCATTCCCCGTCCCGTTCGTGAAGCTGTGGGGAACGGCGAAACCGTTCTCGTGTCCGGAACTCACGTCACGCGACCCCTACGGCTAGTGGGAGGGCCCCGACGCTGAAGCCCTGGTCCTGTTCCCCGACGAGACGTACCATTTCGAGCCGGCTGCGCGAGGCCAGCGTCTCCGCCTCGCCGCACGCGTCGGCGAGGCCGTCGAGATCGTCCGCGGAGACGGTGACGAACCCGTGAAAGCGGAACGCGCCGAAGCCGGCGATCAGTTCCTGCTCCCGGCGCTCGACCTCGTCGGCCTCGGCGACGTCCCGCTGGGTCGTGACCTTGCCGACCTTGTCACGCATCTGCTGCTCGCCGAGATGCGCCATCCGCCGGCGGTTGACGGCCTTCTCGGCCTTACGGCCGGGCAGCGGCTCGACGATCAGCGAGACCGTCCGCCGGCAGGTGGTCTCCATCAGCAGCGGCGCGAGGAAGGCAGCGGGGGAGGGTACCCGCGGCCAGCCGTTGATCCAGTAGGTGGTGTGGAAGCCGGAGTCGGTCCGGTAGTGATCCCAGGCGGTGACGGTGCGCACAGGACCGGCGATGGCCGGGTCGATGCCGGAGGCCAGGCCCTTCAGACCACCGGCGAGGTCCGTGCTCGCGCCACCGCGGGCGTCGATCATCTCGATCGAGTAGGGGTCGTAGGTCGTGCGGATCACGGCCGCGAGCGCGCGGGGCGGCAGCCAGCCGACGGTGTTGATGGACGCGCGGGCGAGCGCGGCCTCCATCGTGCGCAGTTCGCCGAGCAGGACGGCGCAGGCGGCCTGGTCGCCGCCGCCGGCCCGCTGGATCGCCCGGCGGGCGTCCTTGGCGCGCAGCTGGAACGACAGGTAGGTCTCGTGCCGCTGGGCGACGGGCCCGGCCGCGTCGATGACCTGCTGGTACGCGTTGGCGGCCCAGGAGTCGTCATGGTGGCCGCGCACCCGCCAGTGCCGCTGGAGCTGGTCACCGGAGTCGGGGAGGGTCCGCTCGAGCCACTGGATGCGGGACAGCCGCCCGCCGCCCGAGGTCAGGCCGGCGAGCAGTTCACCCCACGCGTCGACCCGGGCCTGCTGGTCACCGGATTCCAGCAGCGCGAACTGGCTGCCCCGCACCTGCAGCACGGCCGTGTAGGTCTGGCGCTTCGCGTCCTTGACCACGGCCACGTAGCGGCTGCCCCCCACCGGGACGGAGAGCATCACCAGGGAGGACAGCGGCCCCGGAAGGACCGTGCGGCTGAGCTGGTCCTCACCGGAGCCGAGCCGGAAGAACGCGCCACGGAACACCGTCTCGCCCGTCACCTTCTGCATCGTGAAGCCGAACAGGATCGGCACCCACTGGTCGAGGTTACGATCCTCCACCCGGACGAAGGCGACGAACAGCAGGGCCACCGCAAGCAGTACCCAGATGGGAACGGCCACCAACGGTGACCGCAGAGCACCCAGGACGCAGAGCATCACGCCGATCATCAGACCGAGTTGTGGCCAGCGCATGCCGAGCATGACACCGCCGCGCTCGAGCGGTCCGAACCGGTAACTGCGTTCCGCGGCCATTGGTTACCTCACTGCCCCGCTGCTCCGTGCCGCGCGGCCCGGTCCCGGCGGGGACGGACGACCCGTCCGCCGTGACCGGACCGCGTGGCAGTGTTCATCGTTCGGCCGTGCTCCGTCGGGTGTTGCTGTCGGGGGTGTTGCTCAGGTGCGGGTCGTCGGCTTCGGTGGCGTGACCCGCGGCGGACGGGATGCCGGGGTGACGGGTGGCCGGACACCGCCGCTGCCGCCCTGACCGTTCCTGGCCGGGGCGACGCGGGCGGAGCCGGCCGGCCGCGCGGCCGCGCCGACCGAGACGGTGGCCTTCGCCGGCGCGGTGGAACGGGCGGGTTGCCTCGCCGTGCCGCCTCCGGACGCCGCCCCGCCGGGGGCGCCGACCCGGGTGGGCCGTGCCCGACCGCTCGAGGTTCCCCGCACCGCCGCGGTCGCCGCGCCCGGACGGGACGACGTTCCGGCAGGAGCACCGATACCGCGACCGGTCCGGATGGCCGCCGGCCTCGGCAGACCGGGAGCAACGCCGATACCGCCACCGATACCGCCACCGATGCCGACGCCGGAGTCGCCGAGCATGCCGCGATTACGCGTCTGCAGCCGGGCACCGATTCCCCGGAACGTTTCGCGGGACGTCGAGCCGAGCAGCGCTCCGGCGCCCTGGCCGAATGACGCCGCGCTGCGCCGCCCCACCGAGCCGACCGCGCGCATCAGGTGGACGTCGGCGAATCCCATCAGGTGCATGAGGACGAACGGTGCGAACACCGCCGCGATCATCACGACGGTTCCACTGAGGATAGTCAGCGTCTGATCAACCGTGGATCCTGTGGAGTCACTAGCCATGCCCGCGCCGAGCGTGAAGATCGCATAGATGACGGGCTTCGCGAAGATCAGCGCCAGGAGGATCTCGGTAGCCCGCTTGATCCAGGCGCTGGTGGACATCGTCGGCTGTCCGGCGAGGTACAGCGGGATGAACACGGCCATCACGATGATGGCCACCTTCCGGATGTAGAGCACGACGAAGAGCGCGAACGAGAACATTGCCACCAGGAGCGACAGCACCAGGTCCAACGCGAAGTTTCCCTGGTCCGGCAGGGCGCGCAGCTGCGCCACCAGCGTGGACCCGAGCGGTTTCCCGTTCCCGAACGCGTCGGCGATCCCGTCGGACGCGGTGAGGATCATCTGGAGCAGAGCAAGCGCGACGAACGAACCCAGGATCGCCGTCCCCGTTGCCGCGACGGCGCGGGCGAAGATGTGCGGGTCGCCCCGAACCGCCCCCATGATGCAGGCGCAGATGAACAGACCTGTCACGACCAGCACCGAGATCCCGAACGCGATGTTGTAGTTCTGGACGACGTAGTCGGCGTTCAGATCGATGGTGGTCTTCTGCTGTGCGAAGCTGAAGACCGAGCTGGACAGGTCCGCAGCCATCCCGCAGAACGCCGTCCCCATCGAATTGAAGTAGGCGTCCACACTCCCCGAAATCGCACCCTTGATGGCGCTAAAGGGATTCGGGTTGAATGCGAGAATTACGGTGCCATCGCCTGGGTTTCCGGTCGTCATGTGCCCGCTCCGATCAGAAGAAAACGACGGAATTCCTCGGACCGTTGCTCGGCCGGGTCTGGGCCATCTGGGCCATCATTTGCGTCGAACAACTTCCAATCCGACCCGCGCCACTGAACAGTGCAGAGATCGGTGCCCCAGAAATCTCGGGGCTTTGACTCGGGGGCGCCGTCGGTGACCCCTGCATTCGCATTGAGCCAAATATAGATCTTCGCCTCGTCTGGCTTACTTTCAACCACCTTGTAACCGAGAACCCTATATTGAAGAACGAAATTTGGTGCATTTACTGAAGGAGCCCCAAAATTCTTGGCGGTTCCATTGTTGGCCTCGATCAAGCGCTGACTCGTCCGATCGGCAACCGAGCCTTCGGTTGTGATGGATTTGAAAACTTCTCTGATGCGCGTAGGCTCTCGATTGCTTGCGTCGCTGTACGCGGCTACGTAGTTTGCGCAAGCACTAATCGCGCCGGGCTCGTTGTGGGGGTAGCCGACGGGGATTCTGAGGCTGTTTAGACGCGTCGGAAGACCCTGCACCTGGCTCTTGTCATCTGGTACATCGGCTGGAGGCGCAGGAGTTGGGCTCGGCACGGGTATCAGGGTTGTGGCAGCCGCGCTGGGCGTGGGGGTCGCAGGCGTTGGCAGAACTGACGCGGTGTCGGGGCCTGAGCCCTTGTCTGGGATTGCGTAGCGACCGATCACCACTCCTGCGACCACGCTTACCGCTCCCGTGGCCACGATGATGATGATCAGGCGCCTGGCGACGTTGTCGATCAGGCCCTGCAACGCCCACTCCCCTCACAAGACGGCACAGACATCATCGCAATGTCCGCCCGCGGGCACCCGGGGAACCGGTCAGAAGAGCGTTGACGCTGGGTCATGGACCACGCCGGGGTCAACGGCGACGGTGAGTTCGACGGCAGGAGGGCGGTGGTCGCTCAGGTTGGGTGCTGGCGCGGTGGCTGTTGCCCCCGTGGCCAGGAAGAAGTTGACGAAGGCCGCCGCGGCGCCGACCAGGAATGCGAGACCGAACCCCGCGATGACGCCGCTCTTTCCGACTGTCGACGCCCGCTCGAGCCCCATCCGCTCGCCCAGCGCCCAGGCGATCCCACCAAGGAGCACGGCGGCGACGGCGGCGATCACGGCGTAGGCGGCCAGGCCGTTGACCAGGTCTTTCAGAGCGTTGATGCCGGGCGCTTTCGAGTCGTCCGGCTTCACCTCGACGGCAAGGAACATGACGGTCGCCTTGGCGGAGGCGGCGTCGTGGATCATCGCGGTTCCTTTCTCACGGGCGGGCTCCACCCGGACGATCCGGTCCGGCGATCCGTGAGGGTGCCGTTGGTGACCGTAGGTCGCCGAATGATACGCCCGACGATGCTCCGTGATCCGCAGTAGTGGTCGAGGTGGCGCCCGCCGCGCCGCTGTCGATACTCGACGTAACAGGTTGGATGGCGGAACGTGACGGCGTGGAGGGGTGGCCGGAGGACGTCGCAGCCGTCTCCACGTCGGCTTTTGCGAGGATGAACAGGTTTTCGATCGTTGCGGCCGCAAGGCGCAGGTATGCACGCCGCGTACGCCGCCGTAGCCGAGGGATACGTACCGGCGTGTGTCGGCTCGGGTCCAGCCGTGGGTCGTAGGGGATGCGGACGAGCGCGTCCACCTGCCGGCCCAGGCGCGCGGCCGCGGCCCGGGTGCGGGGCGAGGGGCGCCCGCGCCGCGGTGCCACGATGGCGGCGACGATCGGCGGAACCCCGGCGCCGGCCAGCCGCCCGCCCGACGCCTCGCGGAACGCCCGCAGCCGCATGAGCGCCGCCTCGAGGTCGGCCGCCGTGGCCAGGGTGACAAGGATCACGAGATCCGCGGCCTCGACAGCTCCCTCGGTGAGCGGTGCCTCGGTCGGCGCGTCGACGAGCACCAGCGGATACGAGTGCGCGAGCAGGCCGAGCGCGGACCGGAGGCCGCCGGGGCTGACATGGGCGGCCCCGTCCACGACGTCGGGCGGGTGCGGAGCTTCCGGACCCGCGGGATCCGCGCCAGCGGGCAGTCCGCCGAGCCGGCCCGCGTCGCGCCGAAGAGGCAGGACGTCGAGATCCGGGGCGCTGCCTGACCGGTGCCCCCCGATCATGAGCCGGACCTCTGCGGGGGAACGCTCGTCGGCCTGGTGCTGGACGACGTCGGACACAGTCGTCGTCCCGGCCGATCCGACCCGGCTGGTCAGCGGATCACCGCGGGGCTCCTCCTCGTCCGCGGCGGACGAGGAGGGCCCGGCGGCACCGACTGCCCCGGGCCACAGATCGACCGCCAACACCGGATGGCCCCGCATCCCGGTGAGGGTCAGGCCGATCACGCCGGCCAGCGTCGTCGTACCCGAGTACGGGAACAGCGAGGTCACGGCGATCCGCCAGGAACCGGGCAGCGGAATACGGGCCCGGTCCCGTACCGACAGCCGGACCGGGATCTCCTCCCACGGTTCGAGCTCACCCGCGGCGTACCCGGCGCGGCGGCGGGCGCCGACGCTCTCCCGGCGGGGCGCCGGCTGCCCGACCGGCGGGGCCGCCGTGGTGCCGGGGGCCTGCCGCGGTGCTGCCGGAGCCGGCTGCTCGACCGGCGTCGCCGGCATCGACCGCGATACGGGTGTGGGCTCCGGTGCGGCCCGGGGAAGAGCTGGCGGCGGCGCGATGGCCGGCAACGAGCGGGAGGGCGTCTTTGCCCGCTCGGTCGCAGCTCGCGCTTCGATACTCGGATCGGCAGCCCCGGCCGGCGAGGCCGGCCGGGGAAGGGCGGTCGGCCCGGCGAGGTCGACCGGCCGCGACACCGCGATGGAGTCGGAGACCGAGATCGGGCCGGTGGGCGCGATGGGGTTGCTGCGCGCGATCGGGTCTGTGGGTACCGCGGCGCTGGTGGACGCGATCGGCCGCGGGCTGGGGGGCGTGTCCGCGGCGGGAGGATGCTCGGCCACCGGCGCGGGGCCGCCGGCCGCGGTCGGGCTGACGCCTCGACGCGGCGCGTAGGCGCGCGGTGGACGGCTGCGCTGTGGCCCGGGAACAGCGGGCCCGGGAACAGCGGGCCCAGGAGTGGCAGGCCCGGGGGTAACGGACGGTGCTGGTGCGGCGGGCAGGCCGGGGCCGGACGGCGCGGGCGCGGCGCCCGGTGCGGACGGCGCGGGCGCTGCCGCGGGCGTTGCCGCGCGGCCGCTGCCGGACGAGTCCTGGCTGCGCGCGGAGTCGGTGGGAGGCCGCGGAGCAACGGCGGAAGGCCGGCCGGCCCGACGGCTCCGGCCGCCGCGCGCGCGCCCACCCGCATCGGCGCCTGGCAGCGGCCCTACGTGCCCGGATGCCGCCTGCGACCCGCGCTGGTCACCCGACCCGGACGTGACCTCCGCGGCGCTTGCACGGTCTGCACCCGATTCGGTCGCTGATGTCGCATCATCAAGGTGGAACGCCTCGCTCTGCCACGCTTCATCCGGTGGCGCGGGAGTGTCCGCACCACCGCGGCGCCGATGGCGCCGGCGTCCGGAACGAGCGTGGGGAGGTGACTCGGCGTCATCGGCGGCCGATGAGCCGTCGAGCCCGAACTCATCGTCAAGCTCAGGTAGCCGCTGGGATCGGGAGGCCGCCGTCGGGATGCGGGCTCCGATGAGGGAGACAGGCCGCGCATCCCCTTCCTCACCGTGCGGTGCCTGTGGCACATCGCTCACGCGCCGTCGCCCTCCCGGCTCTCTCAGGTTAGCTAGTGCCAGTTAGAGTTACTTAACGTTACTTGCCTTCGGCTGGGGTCGGATCGATGTAACACGAGCCATTCGAGTATGACAAGCTCTGGTAGAGGCTATCCAGGACAGACGGGTCGGTGTACCTTCCGGAACCGGACCTGGGTCACGCGGGCCGGACATCCTGGGGGACGGACGACCGGCCCGCGCGTGACCATGCCCGGGGCCGACGGGGGGTACTGGCAGCGGGGATCAGCGGCGCGCATCGTGCGGCAGAGCGAAAGGAGCGTCGGTGGCGCAGGACGGCTTCTCCACGGCGACGCCCCGACCATCCGGCCGCATCGGCCGCCCGGCCGGTCCGCAGGGCGCTCCTGCCCCACAGCCAGGCCGCGGCCTGCGCGCAGGCGCCTCGCCGGCGCTGAACTCCGCCGCTGGCGGCGCGTCCCGCAGTCGGGCCGGGGCAGCCAGATCCGCGGGGATGACCTCGACGTCCACCGGCCTCCCGGGCGGTGGCTCACAGCCGGTCGCCCCGCTGGCCCCGCCGCACCTGTCGCCCCCCGGCTCGCGAACTCCCGGGCCCCGGTCGTCCGTCCCGGGCGCTGTCAGCGCGGTGGGTGGCTCCGCGGCGCTGGGCGCCGGGCCCGCGCCCACCAGCCAGGCAGTCGACGAGGCGGGAAGCGGGAGCGGTCGCAACCCTGCTCCGGCCGCGGCGCCGCCGCCCGCGCCGACCGTCACCACGGCCCGGCCCTCGGACGATGACGAGGTGCTCACCGTCGACGAACTGGTCGCCTGGCTGCGGCTGTCCGAGAGCACTGTCCTGAAGCTGCTGTCCGAGCGGGCGATCCCGGCCCGCAAGGTCGGCCACCAGTGGCGGGTCCGCCGCGGTCGCGTGCGGGACTGGCTGGACGGCCGCGAATGACCTCAGAAGCAGCCCTGGCACCAGCCCCGATGGTCCCCGGCCGGCCGCGCGCCGCGGGATAGGCGACGGCGGCTCGGCGTGTTCCTGAATCGACGCGGCCCCGTGGCCGTCGCGCTCCGCCCCCTGCGCCCCGCGCTACTGATTACTGGACGAGCGACAGTTGCATCCCTCGCCGCCCTGGCCTGGCACGCCTGGCACGCCTGGCACGCCCGGCTGGCCCGGCTGGCCGCACTTGCTGGCCTCGCCGCCGTCCTGACACTGCTGACGGCCTGCGGAGCGATCACCCACACCTCCACGCCTGCGCAGCCGGCCCCACCCACCACCGCTCCGCCGCCCGGGGCGAGCCAGGCGCCCGGTCCCCCGCTCGCGACGGCGACCGCGTCATCCACGCCCGGCGAGGTCGACCGGAACAATCCGGCCCAGGTCGCGAGCGACTGCTTCACCCGCTGGCAGTCCTTCGACTCCCGCACCGACGCCGGTCCCGGCGCCGGTGTCCAGCGGGCCAGGGACTGCCTCACCGAGGACTTCGCCGCGACCCTGGGCGCGGGCGGCGGCGCCGGGACCGGCGCGGGCGCTGACGGCCAGGCCTGGGAGGTCATGCGTGCCGCCGGTACCCGTTCGCAGGTCTCGGTGCTCGCGGTGACACCGGTCGGCGGGATCGACACCACCGACACCGGTCGGGTCGTCCTGCAGCTCAACGTCCGTCGCGAGACGGTCACCGGCGGCAAGGTCCCGGTTACCGCATTGTCCACGCCGGCCCTGACGCTGCTGCGGCAGACCGACGGAACGTGGCGGGTCGCCGGCGCGGACCTCGCGAGCGTCGCCGGCGACGCACCGGGGCGGTGACGGGGGATGGCGCGGCGCTTCCCGAACAACCGGTCCAGGTGGCTCGTCTGGCTGGGCACCGGCTCGGCCATCATGGTCGGCGCGATCATCCTGGTGATCTCCGTGCTGATCCTCGCGCTCGCCGGGCCGTTCATCGGCCATCACCAGGGCAACCGGTCGATCTCGAACTCCGACGGCATCCCGGCCGAGTACGTCAAGCTGATCACGGACGCGGCCAACGACGCGGGCTGCGAGGAGGTGACGCCCGCCGTTCTCGCCGCCCAGCTGCACCAGGAGTCGGGCTTCAACCCGCAGGCTCGCTCCCCCGTCGGGGCGATGGGTATCGCCCAGTTCATGCCGGGCACCTGGGCCACCCACGGCCAGGGCGGGGACGTGTGGAACCCCGCGGACGCCATCCCGGCCGCCGCGCGCTACGACTGCGAGGTGGCGGCGTCGGTGGCCTCGGTGCCGGGCGACGGGCAGGAGAAGATGCTCGCCGCCTACAACGCCGGTGCCGGCGCGGTGCTCGCCTACGCCGGCATCCCGCCCTACACCGAGACGCGCGACTACGTCCGGACGATCATTGCCCAGGCGCAGGTGTACGGCGACTCGCTCGAGCTCGGCGTGGACATCCCGGAGGGCACGATGGCGCCGGTGGTCGCGTTCATGGCGTCGCAGATCGGCAAGCCCTACGTCTGGGGCTCGACCGGGCCGGACACATGGGACTGCTCGTCGCTCGTGCAGGCCGCGTACCGGACCATCGGGATCGAGCTCCCGCGGGTGACCACGGAGCAGCTCGCCTACGGCCCGGTGGTCGCCGGCGTCGACCCGCAGCCCGGTGACCTGTTGTTCATCCCGGGCTCGGACGGCACCGCGGACGCTCCCGGGCACGTCGGGATGTACGTCGGAAACGGTCGCGTCATCGCGGCGAAGGGTGCCCGGTGGGGAGTGGTCGAGTCGGACATCTCGGACTGGACGGGCGTGGTGGCGGTGACCCGCCCGCTTGCCAAGACCCTCACGAAACTCCCCTGACCGTCGTCTCCGGGCCTGCTCGGCGGATCAGGCCCCCGTCGCACTGGAGACGAAGTCCGACAGGCCGTTCGCCACGCCGCCGAGGACGCCGACGGTGTTGTGCACGGCGTCCGCCGCGCTGCTCGGTGCCGTGACCATGTAGAACAGCACGAACAGCCCGATACCCCACGGCCAGATGAGACTTTTCATGTGCGACCTCGCAGCGCAGCCGGCCGGGAACACCGGGCGGACATCGACACCGGATAGTCACCGGCAGCATTTATTTACTCACCTTAAGTAGCGGCTGCAAGGTGAATCGCCGGCACGGCAGGGGCGGTCGTGCCGGCGCCGGCCGAGGCCACCCGACATGGGTGACGGGCCGGCCCACGGGCATCCCGACACCCCGGCGGACACGCCCCCGGACACGACGAAACCCATGCCGGGACAGCGAACGGACAGGGACCTGACCATGGGTGGCCAGTGGGCGACGCGGGCATCATCGGCGTGTAATAGAACGAGCCACCCCGGGCCGGTGACGTCGACTCCTGGCCCGGGGTCGGACTGACCGGAGCGGCAGGCCGGAGGCGGTCTCAGGCTGGGGCGATGCTCTGCGCGAAGCGGAAGAGATTGTCCGGGTCGTAGGCGCGCTTCACCGCGCGCAGCCGGTCGAGATTCGTCCCGTAATAGGCCTGGGCCCAGTCGGTCAGTTCCGGATCGATGTAGTTCTGGTAGGCGGTCGGAGCGACGAACGGCGCCATCGCGGTGACGGTCGACCGCAGCCAGCGCTGGTTCTCCGCCTTCACCGCCGGCGAGTCCGTGGCGGAGTAGCCGGCGACGTACTGGGCACTGGCGATCGCCTCGCGATGGACGAACGCGGTGTCTCCCGGCGCGATCCGGTTGATCGCCCCGCCCCACGAGTCCAGGATCACCACCCCGGAGCCTGCGCCGGCCGTGCGCTGGCGCCGCTCGATCGCGTCCAGCATCACCTCGACCCCCTGGGAGGGCATCGGTCGCTGCAGGAACGCCGAGGCAGCGCGCTGCGCTACCCGGGCCAGGGTGCCGCCCGGCGTGCGGCCGCCCAGATGACAGGACGCCACGCTGCGCCCCGCGCAGCCACCCTCGATGAGCATCGTCGCGAGATGGTCGCGGGTCACCAGGTAGGTACTCGACGGGCGGTGGCCGGACGCGTCCACCAGGGCGTCCAGTTGCGCGCGCAGGCCGGCGAGGGCGGCGTCGTCGGTGCCGCCGGAGAACACGCCGGAGAGCCGGACGACCGGCGTCCCGCCGACGCCGCTCGCGGGCGCGGACGAGACCACGCACGTCGACCAGGTGCCGTCCGCCGCGCCACCCGGCCCGGCGACCCAGCGCTGCCAGGCGCCGACGACGTCCGCCGCCGCGGACCACGGCCAGTGGTAGGTGAACAGCGCGAGGGGTATCGCCTGGTGGGTGGCGAAGGTGAACGACGTGACGATGCCGACGTTGCCCCCGCCGGCGCCCTTCAGCGCCCACAACAGGTCCGACTCGTGGTCCGCGTCGGTGTGCACGACCTCGCCGGAGGCGAGCACGACGTCGGCGGCGAGCAGCCGGTCGCAGGTCAGACCGTGGCGGCGGCCCAGCACCCCGATGCCGCCGCCGAGGGTGAGCCCGGCGATGCCCACCGTCGGGCATGATCCCGCGGGCAGCGCCCGGCCGGCCCTGGCCAGCTGGTCGTAGACGTCGACGAGCAGCGCGCCCGCCCCGATCCGGGCCTGCTGGTCGGAAGCCGCGGAGCCGGAGCCAGTTCCGGCGGAGCCCGACACGGGAGTGATCGTGGCCATCGGGGTCACGTCGACGAGGAGGCCGGTCGTCGACGAATAACCGCCATAGCTGTGGCCACCGGCGCGGGCCGCGATCGGCAGTCCGGTCTGGCGGGCGAAGTCGACGCAGGCGGCAACGTCCGCGGCGGACGTCGCCCGGGCGATCGCCTGCGGGCGAATCTCGTCGAAGGCGGGATCGAACAACGTGCTGGCCGTCGGGTAAGCGGCGTCACCCGGACGGATCAGCGGGCCGGTCAGCCGGGCGTCCAGAGCCTTCCACTCGTCGGGAGCGGCCGTCGCGGGCATCGTCCGGCTCGCGGCCGGCTCCGACCTGGACTCGCAGCCGCCGAGCACCGGCCCGCCGAGCCCCAGGCCGGCCAGGGCCAGCCCACCCGCGCCCGCCGCTCGCAGCACTGCCCGCCGATCGGGTCCGTGCATGGCCCTCCCTCCCGAGCGGTCCGCCGTCCGGTAACCCGCCGCCGTCACCCCACGGCCGGTGGCCGCCGGTGGCGCCCCGTCCCGCCGGCGAAAATATGCCAGTCGGGGCGTTGCGGCTTCAGGACTCGGGTGGACGCAGTGATGTCGTCATGAACCCGTCCGGCCCGACCCGGCGCACCGTGCCGTCCCCGGAACAGGCGATGAACAGCGCCCCCGACGGATCGACCACCACGCCCGCGGGCCCGCTCAGGGAGGTCTGGGTGGCCAGCGCGCCGTCACGGTCGGAGCCGGAGACGGATCCCGTGCCGGCCACCGTGGTGATCAGCCCATGGCGGTCGACCTTACGGACCACGTTGTTGCCCTTGTCGGCGATGTAGACCGAGCCATCCGCGCCGACGGCGAGGCCCTGGGGGTTGTCGAGCTGCGCCGCGGTGGCGGCCCGGCCGTCACCGGCACGCCCGGAGGTCCCGGCCGTCCCGGCGACCAGGCTGATGCGCCCGGAGCGGTCGATCCGGCGGACGGTGTCGTTGCCCTCGTCAGCGACGAGGAGGCTGCCGTCCGGTGCCAGGGCGAGGCCGCTGGGCCGGTACAGCGTCGCGTTGACCGCCGGGCCCCCGTCCCCTGCCGAGCCGAACTCGTCCTGCCGGCCCGCGACCGTGCTGATCTGGCCCGCCTCGACACTCCTGATCCGGTATCCCTCCGCGATGTACACGACGCCGTGGTCGTCGACGGCGACGGCGGTGGGATCGTCGAGGTGGGCCCGGGCTGCGGCGCCGGTGTCCGTGGTGAACCCGTCGGACGAGGCCGGGCCCACTCCCGCCACCGTGCTGATGGTTGCGTCGGGGGCCAGGCGGCGGACGCGTCCCGCCCCGGTCTCGGCGATGTACTGGGAGCCGTCCGGCCCGATCGCGATCCCGGCGGGTTCGCGCAGCTCGGCGGCCAGCGAACGGCCGCCATCACCCAGCCTGGGCGTCGGGGACGGCGAGGGGGCGGTGGCGTCGCCGGACGGGCTTGGCCGTGGCCCGCTGCCGCCCGTCCGCCCGGCCTTGCCGGCGGCGGTCAGCCGCACGACCTGACCCTGGCCGTCGTCGTCGCCCGGATCGGTCAGATAGAGCGAGCCGTCCACGGCGAGGGCCAGCGCGCCGGCCTTCGCGAGCCCGGGGAGCGTGACAGGTGAGCCCGCGTACGCCGGCTGCCGCTCGTCCCTCCCGCCACCGGAAAGTGCGCCCAGGCCCACGAGCAGCCCGATCACGATCGCCAGCACCGCGACCACCCCGACACCGGCGAGGAACCACGGGCGCCGCCGCGAGCCAGCCGCCGGACGGGCCCGCCGCGACCGGTGGGTCGGTGAGACCTGCGACGCCGGAGTGCTGGTCGGCCCGAACAGCGGGCCTGGTGGGGAGGAACCCGGCGGCGTGTGCGCAAAGGGTGGGGAAGCCGGCGGGGTGGGCGCGAACGGCGCGCGACCGGGCGGTGTGGGCGTGTACGGAGGGGAAGCTGGGGGAGGCATGGGCGCAGGGCCGCCGGGTGGGCCTGACCCGGGCCGGGGGGTGGTGTTCCCCGGCTGGTGCCCGGCGGCGGACAGGACCTCGTCGGGGAGGCTGACCGGGATGCCGCTGGCGGCCAGCCAGCCCGGACCGAGCGACGCGGTGGTCGCCGCGGCAAGCCGGGTGGCGAACTCGAGCGCGGACGCCGGCCGCCACCCCGCCTCCTTGGCCATCGCCGCGACGATCACGTCGGCGATCGGGCCCGGGGCCTCGACCAGGGGCAGGGGAGGCACCGCGAGATGGTGGTGCAGGACGCCGGCGACGGGAAGATCGGGCGGGAACGGCGAGCGGCCGGCGAACAGCTCGTACAGGACGACCCCGAGCGCGTACAGGTCGGTGCCGGGCCCGAGCCGGCCGCCGGTGATCTGCTCGGGTGCCATGTAGCGCGGGGTGCCGACGAGGCCGGTGGTCGTCGCGGCCGTCGCCGCCACGATCTTCGCGATGCCGAAGTCGGTGACCTTGGGGATGCCGTCGCCAGTGAACAGCAGGTTGTCGGGCTTGACGTCGCGGTGCAGGACCCCGCGTTCGTGAGCCGCGGCGAGCGCGACGGCGGCGGCCACACCGATCGCGCCCACCTGCTCCGGCCCGCGCAGCGATCGGCCGCGCAGGCTGCCGCCGGTGAGCTGCTCCATCACCAGCAGGCACAGGCCGTCGTGCTCGACGTAGTCGTAGATGCGCACGACGTGGGAATGATCGATCCCTGCCAGGACCCGGGCCTCGCCGAGGAACCGGCTGCGCATGTCGCCGTCGGTGCTGTGCGGACCACCCTCGGCATCCGGCAGGATCTTGACAGCGACGGCGCGGTCGATGAGCCGGTGGCGGCCGGCCACCACGACACCGAAACCGCCGCGGCCCAGCTCGCCGCCCAGCTCGTAGCCCGGCAGGGCGGCGGCGATCCGCTCGGGGTCGATCCGTGATGTCGTCGGCATGGGGCTCAGGGCTGGGCGATCGTGCTGATCGTGCCGTTCGGGTCGATGCGGCGGACACGGTCGTTGCCGTTGTCCGCGATGTAGATCGCGCCGTCGCCGTCGACCGCGACCGAGCTCGGGTTCTTGAACTGGGCCGCGGTGGCCGGGCCGCCGTCCCCCGAGGAACCCTCGACGCCGGTCCCGGCGATGGTGGAGATGACGCCGTTCGGGTCGATCCTGCGGATCCGGTTGTTGCGGTAGTCGGCGATGTAGAAGGTCCCGCCGTCCGGCCCGAGCGACACCGAGGGGACGTTCAGCTTCGCCGCGGTGGCCGGGCCGCCGTCGCCCGAGTAGCCGCCCTCGCCGGTGCCGGCGATCGTGCTGATGGTGCCGTTCGGGGTGATCTTCTGGATCGTGTCGCTGCCGAGGTCTGCGAAGTAGAGGGTGCCGTCGGAGGCCACCACCAGGTCGTTCGGGCCGTCGATCTTCGCCTGGATGGCCGGGCCGCCCGCGCCGGTGTAGCCGGCGGTGCCGGTGCCGGCGTAGGTGGTGATGATCCCGGCCGGGTCGATCCTGCGGATCCGGTGGTTCTCGTAGTCGGACAGGTAGACGCTGCCGTCGGGGCCGACGGCGACCTTCTCGGCGCTGTTGATCTGTGCCGCGGTGGCCGGGCCGCCGTCGCCGCTGAATCCGGCGGTGCCCGTGCCGGCGATCGTGCTGATGATCCCGGCCGGCGTGATCTTGCGGATCCGGTTGTTCTTCGCGTCCCCGACGTAGATGTTGCCGGCCTTGTCCCGCACGGTCGAGCCGGGGCCGTCCAGCTGGGCGGACGTCGCCTGCCCGCCGTCCCCGGCGTCCCCGCCCGCGCCGGTGCCGGCGAAGTCGTTCGCGAGCCCCGCCGGGGTGATCCGCTGGACGCGATCGGTGGCGAGACTGGAGATGAGCAGCGACCCGTCGGGCTGGATGGACAGGCTGTACGGGCTCAGCCCCTGCACTGACAGTGCCGTCCCACGGTAGGCGGCGGCCGTCCTGGGACCGGTTGGCCTGTCGCCGTCGCCGCTGGAGCTCGCCACGGCCAGCACGATGCCCACCGTCACCGCGACAACGAGCACGAACGCGCAGGCCGCGATGATCCACGGCAGTCGGCTGCGGCCACCCGTCGCAGGGCGGTGGGAGCCACCCGGCGCACCGGCGCCCGGCCGGCCCGACCCGGCCGGCGGCGCGCCGAACGGCGCTCCGCCCGGGGGACCGCCCGGGGGACCGCCCACGGTGCCCGGCCTCGCCGGCCCGCCGGACGCGCCGCCGTACCCGGGGCCGGGGCCAGGCCCAGGGCCGCCGCCGAGCGGGCGGGGCGGTGGGGTTCGCGCGGGCGGCGTGCTCCCGGGAGGATAGGCACCCCAGCCGCCCGGCTGGGATCCCTGCCCGGCACGCGCGGTCGGCGCGTTCGTCAGCCCCGTGCCGCCCGGTCCGGACTGCGCTCCTGGGCCCGAGATCCCTCCTGGGCCGGACTGCCCGCCCGGCCCTGACATCCCTCCTGGGCCGGACTGTCCCCCCGGGCCTGACTGCCCGCCGGGTCCGGGCGGCCCGCCTGGCCTGCCGGCCCCGCCAGGGACACCGGGGCGCGGCTGCTGGAAGCCGACCGGCGGATAGCCGCCGGGGCCAGCCGGAACCGCGGGGCCACCCGGACCGCCGGGGCCCACGAACCCGCCGGGCCGGCCGGGCGCGAGCCCGCCCGGACCCGGTCCGCCCGGACCCTGGACGCCGGGGCCGGCAAAGCCGCCTGGGCCCGGCGGGAAGCCCGGGCGCGGACCCGCGCCGGGGTAGCCGGGGACGCCGCCGGGCGGGCGCGGGGTGGTCGAGACGCCGAGCGCGGCCTCGCGGATCTCGTCGTCCACCCGCACCTTGACCTCGGAGCGGGACAGCCAGTTCGGGCCGAAGGAGCGGCTGCTGGCGCGGGCGAGTTCGAGGGCGAAGTCGGTCGCGTCGGCGAAGCGCGCGGACGGGTCCTTCGCCAGTGCCCGCATGATCACCATGGACACCGGCGGCGGAACCGTGGTCAGCGGCTCGGGCATGATCGTCAGATGGTGGTGGGTGAGCGGCTGGACCGCCATCTGCCGGCCGAACAGCGGGCGCCCGGCGATCATCTCGTACAGCACGCCGGCGAGCGCGTAGAGATCCGTGGAGGGGAACAGCCGCACGCCCATGATCTGCTCGGGTGCCATGTAGCGCGGGGTGCCCAGGACGGCGCTGGCGGTCGTCTCCGCGCCGTCGAAGATCTTGGCGATGCCGAAGTCGGTGACCTTGAGCAGGCCGTCCCCGGCGAACATGATGTTGTCCGGCTTGATGTCGCGGTGGAGCACGCCCTGGGCGTGCGCGTTCGACAGTGCCGCCGCGGCAGCCAGCCCGATCGAGCAGGTCGTCTCCGCGGACAGGGCGCCCGCGCTGATCCGCTGCTTGAGGGTGCCGCCGGAGAGCAGCTCCATGACCAGCAGGCAGGTGCCCTCGTGCTCGACGTAGTCGTGGATGCGGACGATGTGCGGATGGTCGAGTTCGGCGAGGACCCGGGCCTCGGACAGGAAGCGGGTGCGCAGGTCGGGGTCGTCCGAGGTGTCGAGGAGAATCTTGATCGCGACCTTGCGGCCGATGAGCCGGTGCTGCCCGGCCAGCACGAGCCCGTACCCGCCCCGGCCCAGGTCGCCCTCGACGGAGTAACCCGGAAGCGCCGCCTCCACCAGTGATCTGTCAATCAGCAAGGTTCAGATCCGTCCGCTAACGCCGTCGGGTACGACACCGCACCGCCGTTCCTGTCCGGGCCGCGTCCTGGATGCCCCGGGACAGATCCACTGGCGTGTCCACATCCTGGCCTGCAATGACGCGGTTCGTCGGGTTCCTGGCGATACTACGACCCCGACCTTCCCATTCCGGCGGCCCGTCCGGGGATGCGCTGCGACGTCGGATCGGCGACATGGGCATGCTGGCGGTGGTCGACGAGCGTCGACGCCGCCACGGTCGGAGATGTCGTGCCCTGGACACCCATGGCGCGCCGCCGCCGACAGGGCAGGTCATGCCAGGTGGGATGCACCACGGACGGCATGGTGCATCACGGCGGGCATGGTGTGTCCCGGTCGGCAGGGTGCGCCACGGCGGGCATGGTGCGTCAGGTTGGCATAGCGGTTGTGGCGGCACGTGCTGAACCCTGCGAGGAAGGGTCCCGAGTCATGTCGACAAGCGAGCCCACTGCCGTGGCAGCCGCACCGGACATCACGACGACGGAGGAATGGGCCGCGTTGACGGCCCATCTGAGCGAGATCTCCGCGGCAACGCTGCGCGGCCTGTTCGACGCCGATCCCACCCGGGGCGAGACGTTCACCGCGGAAACGGACGGGCTCTATCTCGACTACTCCAAGAACCTGGTCACGGGTCGCACCCTCGAGCTTCTCGCCGCGCTGGCGCGCCGCGCGGGGCTCGCCGAGCGGATCGAGGCGATGTTCACCGGCGAGCGGATCAACATCACCGAGAACCGGCCGGTGCTGCACGTGGCCCTGCGCGCCCCGGCCGGCACCCGCATCGAGGTCGACGGGCACGACGTCGTCCCCGATGTGCACGAGGTGCTCGACGCGATGGCGGGATTCGCGGAGCAGGTGCGGTCCGGGCAGTGGCGCGGGGCCACCGGGGAGCGCATCACCACCATCGTCAACATCGGAATCGGTGGATCCGACCTCGGCCCGGCGATGGCGTACGACGCACTGCGCGACTATGCCGAACGGTCCATCGAAGCGCGTTTCGTCAGCAACGTCGATCCCACCGACATCTGGGAGGCCACGGCCGACCTCGACCCGGCGCGCACGCTGTTCATCGTCGCGTCGAAGACGTTCACGACGCTGGAGACGATCGCGAACGCCCGGGCCGCCCGGACCTGGCTGACCGACGCGCTCGGCGAGAACGCGGTATCCCGGCATTTCGTTGCGGTCTCAACGAATGCGGAGAAGGTCGCCGAGTTCGGAATCGACACCCAGAACATGTTCGGCTTCTGGGACTGGGTCGGCGGCCGGTACTCGGTCGACGCCGCAATCGGTCTGCCCGTTATGATCTCGATCGGGCCGGCGAACTTCCGCCAGTTCCTCGCCGGATTCGCCGCGCTGGACACGCACTTCCGGACGACACCGTTCGAACAGAACCTGCCGGTGCTGCTCGGCCTCATCGGCGTGTGGTACCGCGACTTCTTCGGGTACGACACGCATGCCGTGCTGCCCTACAGTCACTATCTGGGCCGCTTTCCGGCCTATCTGCAGCAGCTCGACATGGAGAGCAACGGCAAGCGGGTCGACCTCGCCGGCCGGCCGGTGAGCACCCCGACCGGCCCCATCGTCTGGGGCACCCCGGGAACGAACGGTCAGCATGCCTACTACCAGCTGCTGCACCAGGGCACGGCGATCGTCCCGGCGGACTTCATCGGCTTCGTCGAGCCCAACCATCCGAACGTCGGCCCCGTGGACGGCCCGGACCAGCACGCCCTGCTGATGGCCAACTTCCTCGCCCAGACCGAGGCGCTCGCGTTCGGCAAGACCGCCGAGCAGGTCGCGGCCGAGGGCGTCGAGGAACGGCTTGTCCCACACCGCACGTTCCCGGGTAACCGGCCGACCAACACCCTGCTCGCCCCGAAGCTGACGCCGTTCACCCTGGGCCAGCTCATCGCGCTGTACGAGCACAAGGTCTTCACCCAGGGCACGATCTGGGGCGTCAACAGCTTCGACCAGTGGGGCGTCGAGCTCGGCAAGGTACTCGCCGGGCGGATCGTGCCCGAACTGACCGACAAGGCCGAGCCGCCGGCCCGGCACGACAGCTCCACCGACACCCTCATCAGGCGTCTTCGCCGCGGCTGACCGTTCATCCACCGGGGTAACGGGTCGACCTCGCCATGTTACTCTCCGTAAGCATTCGGCGGGTCGGCCCCGCCCGGTGGAGCCAGTGACGAGAACCTCGGGGGGCGGGCACGATGCGGGTCGACGCCGGAGCCCTGACCATGTCCGTCTCCCGGGTGGGGGATGACGTCGTCATCGAGCTCTCCGGGGAACTCGACACCGCTGGGCGGCTGCGGTTCCGCGAGCAGATCGGTGAGCTGCTCGGCCGTGGCGGCGGCACGGTGACGGTGGATGTCGCGGGCCTGCGCTCGATCGACATCCCCGGCCTGGCCGCGCTGCTGCGAGCGGATCTGTTGCTGCGCCGGGTTCATGCGCACCTGCGGGTCCGCTCGCCGACCCCGGCCTTTACCGCCCTGCTACGCGACACCGGCCTGGAGGGGCGCCTCCGCGTCGACCATCACGCCCGCCACTGATGGTGATGGTGTCCCTGAGGGGCTGCGCCGTCGGCGACACTGTGGAGTGGTGGCACCGTCGTGCCATGGACCCCGGCTGTCGCGTGCACGGTGGCCGAACTCACAGCGGCGGAGCTGACAGCGGCGGAGCTGACAGCGGCTGGCGAGAGGCCGGTGGGCGCTGCCGCAGCCTGGACCGAGTGGACCTGCAGGGTGCGTGGTCCCGCCGTCCGAGCCTGCCTCGTGGTCACGCTCGGTAGCGAATATCGCAGCGGTGTGGTGGCAGCGTCGGCGAGGAAGGGGCCGGTCAGCGTCGGACGCGGGCGGTCCGCCGAGCTTGCTGCCACGGGTGACAGTGCCGCCGGTGACAGTGCCGCCGGTGACAGTGCCGCCGGTGACAGACCTGCGGCTGACAGGCCTGCGGGGGCTGGGGCCGCGACGTCGGTGGCAGCCGGTTCGCGTGAGACGAGGGACAGCCGGGCCCGGGAGCCGGTGAGCCGTTTCTCGACCCCTCCCATCAGGAGCATCCCCGCCATGATCAGAAGCGGGAAAGCAAGCGCCAGCAGCAGGACGGGTGGAGTGGGACTCACCGAACAACCCCCAGACCGAGGTGCGGACCGCCGGCGGCACCGCCGCCGCCGCACGGGAGCCTTCCCCCTGTGCGTCCGGACTCACCTCTCATCCGCCAACTCACCCGCGTCGGGGCGTTGGCCCGATGGTGGCGAGCCACGGGCACGCTTCGCGGCGGCGAAACCGTGCCTACCTCTCGGCACGACACCTCGGTCGACGCCTTCACAACAGGGAAACGGGTAGTGATCATGGTTGGTGCGAGGGGCGGCTGAGGGAGGCGTCACCGTTATGGCCGCCTCGGCGGGCTGTTCGGGCGGGCGGTTCGCTCGTACGCTTCGGGCAAGATGAGTGCGCGGCCGGTACCGCTGCCCGCCTACGGAGGACGTCCGGGGGTGAGTGACGCGGATCTGTTGGCGCGCATGCGCCTGCTCTCGGAGCAGCTCGATTATGCCCTGGCCGAGATCGCCCTGCGGCGGGCCGCCTACCAGCGCGCCTGCGAGGAGGAGCCCGCCTGGCAGTGGGCGCCGGGCGGTGTCGACGCGCTGCGCCACCCGCCCGTCGCGCAGGCGCTGGCCCTGCAGCTCGCCGCGGTCGAGCGGCTGCGCCTGTGGGCGCAGGAGATGCACTGGCTGCAGGAGCAGGCCAGGCTGCGCGGCCTGCTGTCCTGAGCCTGTCCCGATCTGCCCTGGGCAGGGGGTCTGCCCAGGGCAGATCGGGCGCGAGCGAGTCAGCCGGACTGTGCCGGGCGGCGGTCGAGGGTCTCGAACAGGCGGCGGCCGAGGTTGGCGGCGGCGACGTTCCCGCGGTGCAGATAGCGGTTGACGCCGGCCTCCAGGCTTTCGGCGGCGTCGTCCTTGCGGCCCGCCCGGTACAGCACCTCGGCCCGGGCCAGCAGTGCCTGGCCCTGGCCGTCGACGTCATCGGTGCGCCCGGTGAGGTCGACCGCGGTGTCGGCGAAGCGCAGCGCCTCAGCGTCCCGGCCGCGCAGGGACAGCAGCCGGGCATGCACCCCGCACCAGCCGGCCTGGACGGGCAGCTGGTCGGCGGCGGCGCCGTCCCGGCAGCGGGTGACGTACTTGCCGGCGTCCTCCAGCTTGCCGAGGCGAACCAGCACGTCGGCGAGCGCGGCGGCCCGGCTGGCCAGCAGCTGGCGCTCCCCCATCTGGGACAGGGCCCGGCAGCTGCGGCGCAGCTCGCGCGCGGCGACGGCCAGCTCGTCGGCGAGCAGCGCGACCCGGGCGACGACGAAGCCGCCGTGGTACGGGTCGATCCGCGGCGCCCGCAGGTCGTGGACGATCTCCTCGGCGGCCTTCAGGTGGATCCGGGCGGCTTCCATGTCGCCGGACATCGCGGTGAGGACGGCGAGCTGGCCGAGCAGCGTGCGCCGCAGGGCGCGGTCCTCGCCGGCCGCCTCGAGGGCCTCGCTCGCCCGGCTCAGGCTCTCGGTCACCGAGCGTGGCCCCTGGCTCATCAGCAGCGCGAGCTCGCGGCGCAGCGACTGGGCCGCCCGCGGCACGCCCGACTCCTCCGCGTGCCGGACCGCGTTCTCCATCGCCCGCTCGGCGGCGCCGAGCTGCCCAGCGGCCGTGTAGGCGCTGGCCTGGCTGCGGCAGGCGAGCGCGGCGCCGACGTCGTCGCCGGTGCGGACGAACATGGCCAGCGACGCGGACGCCTCGGTCAGGGTGGTGGCGACCAGCCCCTCCGGATCGGTGGAGAACAGGACCCGCAGGTGGGCGAGGCGGGCGTGGGCACGCAGCCCCTCCTCGCCGGCGCGCCGGGCGCGCTCGGTGACCTGGCGCAGGATGCGCTCGGCGTCCGTCCACTGGTGGAAGGAGAAACACAGCGTCCAGCCGAGGTCGATCTCGGCGCGCAGCCGCAGCGGATCGGTCTCCGGCAGCAGCCGGATCGCCCGCTTGAGCAGCTGGGCGGCGCCGTGCTCGTCGCCCTGGCGGACCCGGTCGGCGGCCTCGAACAGGCAGGTGGCCGCGGACCGGCCGAGCTCCACCGTCTCGGGGCCGCGCAGGCCGATCTCCGTCCGATAGCGGAACGCCTGCTCCAGGTGGTAGCCGACGAGCTCGTCATGCTCGCCGGGCCCGCCGATGAGCCGGGCCTGCAGCCAGCGGGCGAACTGCTGGTGCAGCTCGGCCCGGCGGCGCTTCGATGTGGACTCGTAGGCACAGTCGCGCAGCAGGACGTGCAGGAACCGGAAGGCCTCGACACCGGGCAGGTCGGAGCGGTCGGGATGGACCAGTTCCTTGCGGACCAGGCTCAGGCAGTGTGCGGCGATCATCGGCTGCTCGTCTGGGTCAGACAGGTCGATGACGGCGTCGAGGTAGAACCGCTCGCCGACGACGGCGGCCCGCTCCAGCACCCGGCGCTCCTCCGGCTCGAGCCGGTCGAGCCGCGCGGCGAGCAGTGAGGAGATCGTCGGCGGGACGGTGACGTTGCGCAGGCTGCCGGTGGCGATCCAGCGGCTGCCCTCCCGGCGCAGCAGCCCGTCGTCCACCAGAGCGGCGACCATCTGCTCGACGAACAGCGGGTTGCCCGCGGCCGAGGTGGTGATCCGGTTGACCAGCGCCGGGTCGAGCTCGTCGGAGCCCATCAGGCTGTAGATCAGGCGCTGGCAACGGGCCTCGGTCAGCGGGGCGAGCAGCATGGAGGTCGCGTTGAACTTGCCGCCGCCCCAGTGGCGACGCTCCTCGAGCAGCTCCTGGCGGGCGAGGCACAGCAGCATGATCGGGGCGTCGCGGGACCAGTCGGCGATGTTCTCGATGAGGTCGAGCAGCGTCGTCTCGGCCCAGTGCACGTCGTCGAACCAGAGGATCAGCGGCCGGCGGGCGGCGAGTGCCTGGAAGAAGGAGCGGACCGCCCAGAAGCTCTCCTGCGGGCCGAGTTCCGCGCCGCCGAGGCCGACCAGCGGCGCCAGCGCCTCGACGATCTCGGCGGCCTGGTCGACGCCGTCGAGCAGTTCCCGCAGCCGGCGCCGGCCGTCAGGAGCGCTCTCGTCGGCGGTCAGACCGGTCGCCTGGCGCACCATCTCCATCAGCGGCCAGTAGGCGATGCCCTCGCCATAGGACAGACATCGACCGGTGAGGACGGTCGCCCGGTTGGCCATCGACGCGCAGAACTCCCCGACCATCCGGGACTTGCCGATGCCGGCCGAGCCGAGCACGGTGAACAAATGGCAGGTGCGCTCGTCGACCACCGCCTCGTAGGCGTCCTGCAGCCGGCGGCGCTCGCGGTTGCGCCCGATGACGGCGGCGGTGAAGCCGAGCAGGGGCGCGCGGGCTCCGGGGCCGGCCTTCGGGTCGACCAGGCCGGTCAGCCGGTGGACGCGCAGGGGCTCCCGCTTGCCCTGCACGACCAGCGGGCCGACCGGGCTGACCGTCACGCTGTGGCGGATGAACCGGTACGTGGTGTCGCCGATGAGGATTCCGTCGGGCGGCGCGGCGCTCTCCAGGCGCGCGGCGACGTTCACCGCGTCGCCGGTGACCCCGCCGCCGGCGACGGTGACCTCGCCGGTGTTGATCCCGATCCGCACCCGTAGCCGCAGGCCCCAGCGCTGCTCGAGGTCGGCGTTGAGCGCCTCCATGGCGGCGCGGATGTCGAGCGCCGTGCGGACCGCCCGCAGCGCGTCGTCCTCGTGCAGGATCGGTATGCCGAACACGGCGAACACCGCGTCACCGATGAACTTCTCGACGGAGCCGCCGTGGGTGTAGATCACCCTCCGCACCGTGGTGAAGAACTGCCACATCACCTGCTGTAGCGGCTCTGAGTCGATCTTCTCGCCGATGTCCGTCGACCGGGCGATGTCCACGAACATGATCGTTACGGTCTTGCGCGTGCCACTCCCGGCAGTGGGCAAGGGATTCCCACACCCGGAGCAGAAGCGCGCCCGCTCTGGATTCTCCTCCGCGCATGTCGGGCACGGCATCATGTGCCGGATGGTAGGCCGATCTCGGGCCCGTGCGGTGGGGGATGCGCTCAGCCGACGCGTCGGAGGTGATCCGTCCCACATTGATGCCACATTGCGGTCCTGGGGAGCCACGTTCCGGTCCTGGGTGTGTGCCGCCGTGGTGGCGAGGCCGCGACGAGGCGTGTCGCCGCCCGACGGACGGGATGACCTGATCATGAGGTGAGGTCCCGGTGCACCGCGATCAGTGCTCCCACCAGGGCAAGCACCCCCCAGCCGAGCGCGCTGCACAGGGATGTGATCTCGAGTTCGGACGTCGGCCAGGCCAGCACTCCGAGCGGGGAGGTGGCCGGACCAAGGAAGCGGGTCGCGTCGGTCAGCGGCTCCACGGCCGCGCAGCTGCCGAGGGCGACCAGCGCCCCGGTCGAGCCGCGCAGGATCGTGCCGAGGCCGACGCCGATCATTCCGGCCGCGCACACCGTGACCGCGACGACACCGTAGGCGCCGACGACCCGCGTGGGACGGTCAAGGTGCATGCCGGCCGCGCCATAGCGGGCGACACCGACGGCGAGCCAGGCGGTGAACAGCGCCGAGCACATCGTGAGGCCGGCCGCGGCGACCGTGACGCACTGCGCGGCCGTGATCCGATGCCGACCCGGCACCGCGAGGAAGCTCAGCTCGGCCGTGCGGTGCCGGTACTCCTGTGCGACGACGAGAACGCCGAAGATCATGATGGTGTAGGCGACGAACAGACCGGAGCGCGAGCGCAGGCCCTCCCAGTACGCCGGCGCCTCCTGACCGGACCAGAGCATCGGCGGCACGTGCAGGACCACAACCGCGAGCAGCGCCACGGGCTGCCAGCGACTGCTCGCGACCTTGAACGCCTCGGTGCGGACCAGCACGCCGATCCCGGCCTGGCGGACGGCGCTCACGGGTGGCGCCCGCCGGTGGTCGTCGCGTCGGCGAGCGGGCGGGTCAGAGAGAAATAGACCTCCTCGAGGTTCGGTCCATGGGTGTGCAGCTCGACGAGGGGGATCCCGTGCCGGGCTGCGATCTGGCCGACCAGGGCGGCGGTGCCGGGCGCGAGCGTCAGCCCGTCAACGGCGCCGGCGCCGCCGGTGGTGGTGCCGATGGCGGTGGCTGGCTGGGGGGCCAGGCCCTCGGCGGTGAGCAGGGCGGCGAGGCGCGCGGCCTCGGGAGTGCGGACCTCGACGTGCCCGCTGGCGTGCTGATCGCCCAGGTCACGGACGTCCGCGTCGAGCACGACCCGGCCCTCGCTGATGATGACGACGGTGTCGACGGTCTGCGCGACCTCGGCGAGCACGTGGCTGGAGAGAACCGCGGTGCGCCCACGCGCGGCCCAGTCGCGCAGGAAGGAGCGCAGCCACTCGATGCCCTCGGGGTCGAGGCCGCCGTTGGGCTCGTCCAGGACGAGCAGATCCGGGTCGCCGAGCAGGGCCGACGCCAGCGCGAGGCGCCCGCGCATGCCGAGGGAGAAGCCGCCCGTCGGGCGGTCCGCCGCGGCCTCGAGACCGACCGTCGCCAGCACCTCGTCGACGCGGCGGCGGCCCACGCCGATCGGCATGCTGAGGGCGCGTAGATGGTCCCGGGCGGTGCGCCCGGAATGGGACGCGTTGCCGAGGACCGCGCCGACCCGGCGGGCGGGGTGATCGAGCTCACGGTAGGCTCGGCCGAACACCAGCGCCTCGCCGGAACTCGGCGACACCAGACCCAACAGGGCACGCAGCGTCGTCGTCTTGCCGGAGCCGTTCGGCCCGAGCAGGCCGGTAATCGTTCCCTCGCGGACCGTGAAGCTCACGTTCCGGACGGCGTGGTGGGACCCGTATCGCTTGGCCAGGCGGTCGATGTGGACGACGGCGGTGACGAGAGCCTCCCGCGGATGGTCCGATCGGGGCGTCTCTACGGTAACCTCCCGCCGCCCCCCACCCGTCCGCGGGTTACCCGGGCAGAGCCGGGTCCGCCTCGTCGCTGTGCGTCACATCGGACGTGACCAGGGACAGCAGGTGAACGAGCTGGGCACGCTGCCCGGAGCTCAGCCGCCAAGTGATGGTTGCCACACTGTCGGCCTGTCGTCGACGCCCCTCGGTGAGCACCTCCTGACCCGCCTGGGTCAGGGTCAGCAGGACCGCGCGCCGGTCGGTGGGATGCGACCGGCGGGCGACCAGACCGTAGAACTCCAGCCCGTCCACCGTCTCGGTCAGAGTCCGTGGGGCGACGGCGACCGCGTCCGCGAGGTCGCGCAGCCGGCATGGCCCGGACTCCGCGAGCGCCACGAGCACCTTGAATCGGGGCAGGGTGAGCCCGACGCTCGCGCGCAGCGCCTCGTCGACGGCGGTCCGCACCCGGTGGGCGGCTGCGAGCAGAAGATCCACGGCTTCGTCGCCGGTGCGCGGGGGCGGCATCCGCGGCCTCCTTCTTGACTACGCTGAGAACGCCACCCATGTTAGGTGTAGCTGCCTCATGGTGAGGCGCCCTCACTAAACCTGGAGTTTACGTGGATGCACTCGCCTGCCTCCTGACGCGACGCACCGCCACCCGGCTCGTCGAGCCCGGACCGACGTCCGACCAGCTCGCCACGATCCTGCGCGCCGCCACCACGGCGCCGGATCACAAGATGCTGCGGCCATGGCGTTTCGTCGTCGTGCGGGGCGAGGCGCGGGCCACCCTTGCGGCCGCGATCAGCGAGGCGGCCGAGGCCGTCGGCGGGCTGCCTGAGCCGGTGGTGCGCAAGGCCGCCGGCAAGGCCACCCGGTCGCCCGCGCTCATCGCCGTCATCGCGGCCCGGGTCGACTCCCGGGTGCCGATCGCCGAGCAGGACGCCTCGGCTGCCGCGGCGGCACAGAACATCTGCCTGGCCGCGCACGCCCTCGGGGTCGCCTCGGCGTGGAAGTCGGTGCCGATGCTGGACAGCGCGCCCGTGCGGGCTGCCTTCGGCGTGGCCGAGGGCGAGGAACTCGTCGGCTGGGTTGAGCTCGGCACCCAGGCACCGAACGTGCCCGTCGCCCCGCGGGACGCGGTCCCCCTCGGCGAGGTCGCCGTCGAGCTCGCGGTGGACGGCTCGCTGCGCCCGATCGACGCCGCCCCGGTCAGGGTCTGATCGCACTGGTCCCGATGGGTCTTGTTACCCCGAAGATGCCCCGAGAGCAGCGGATGCCTACCTAAGCTGTTGTTGAGGTCCAGGTCGAGCGGACCCGGTTCGGGGTATGACTTGGCTCCCGACCCGCGACGGGAGGTACGCCGTGTGCGGTGCGCAGGCCCCTGGACGTCACGGGGTCACCCGTGTGCGTCCGGAGCGTTCGCAGCGGTGGCCGTCCGGCAAGCTCTCCCGCCCTTTCGGTCTCGCGGCGGCCGGCGCTCTGATGCTGGCCGTGCTGGTCGGCTGCTCGCAGGCCGACCCACCCAGCGACGAGTCCGCAGCGGCGTCGGCGGGCAGTGCCGTCAGCGCCAGCCCGCTGCCGCCCGATCCGGCGGCCTCGCCCTCGTCCGTCCCCGCGCCCGCCACAGCCACGGCCACGGCCACCGGCGCAGCTGGTTCGAGGCCCGCGGCGGGGATGGATCCGGATGGCGCGGCGCCCAGTTCTCCGGCGGCGTCCGCCGGTGCGGGTGCGTCGCCCGGCGCGGGCGGTGGCAGGCCTGGCTCCGGTGTCACGGCCGCGCCCGGTGCCCCGGGTGGTTCATCCGGCTCGGGCGGGCCTGCCGGCTCCGGCGGTTCGGGCGCCGGCGGCGGGGTGGCCGCGCCGACGGTGCCGGTACCCCAGCCGTCCGCGGTGTTCGTCGGGGAGGCGTGTGTGCCCGGCCGGAATCCGGATCCGGCGGCGGCCGTCAACGGGCTGGTGCTGTACTGCGTTCCCGACGAATCCGGCTCCGGCTCCGGCGGCGGTGGTGCGGGCGGCCGGTGGTCGACACAGGCGCCACCACCTCCCACGCAGGTCACGCCGCAGGAGGGCGGCCTCTGCCAGCAGGCGGACGTCGGGCGGATCGTGCCGAACCAGGCCGGTCGGCCGCTGTCCTGCCTGCGGGACCCGAACGGCGCCCTGACCTGGTCGGATGTGTCCTGAGCGGGTGCGAGCCGGCGAGGCGGTGAGCCGGCCTGCGGTCAGCCGCGTCGGCGGGCGCGGCGGGTGGTGAGGGCCTCGGCGAGCGACCAGGCGCCCGGCAGCACGAGCATGCCGACCGTCGTCGCCCAGGCCCACGGGTGATCGGCGAGGTAGGGGACCGCGTCGTCGTGCAGCCAGTCGAACAGCGGATCGCGCAGGACCGGGATCGCGCCCGCGGCCGCGACGACCACCAGGGCGCCCGCGGCGACGACGGCGAGACCGCCCGGTAGTCTCCGCCGGCTCGGCACCCCGAGCACCAGCAGCCCGAGCAGTGCCACCACGATGCCGAAGGCGCCCGGGAACCCCGAGCAGATCACCCCCGCCGCGGTGCCCAGCGCGACCAGCACCACGCCCAGCGCGATCATCACCCGGCGCCGTCCATGAGCCACGTCGCGGACCAGTTCGTAGCTGAGGCGGGCCGCCGTGCGGGCCAGGAACGCCACCGGCCGCACCGGCCGCGGCACGAGGCGGGCCGTCGTCAGCCAGGCGGTCACCACCGCGACGATCTGAGCCAGATCGCTGACGAGGATCGGCCCCTGCGCCGAGTCGGTGATGCGCTCGTCGGATACGCGGCAGGCGCGCAGTACGACGTCCACCGCCCCCGGCGGCAGCAGCCCGGGCGCGACCGGCTGGTCGGAGTCGGGGCCGGGGATGCGGGAGCGACAGGCCGCCGCTGCCGTGGCCGCCGTCGGCGTTGCCGTGCCGGTGCCGGCCTCCCGGGCGGCGACGCGGGCCGCCGCCGCTGCTGCCAGGGAGATCACCGCCGCGTCGCCCTGCACCACACTGGGCGTGTGCGTGCTGGGCGTGTGCGTGCTGGGCGTGTTGGTCGGCGCGAGGGCCTGGTCGACGGCGGTGAGAAAGGCGGCGGTGGGACGGGGATCGATGCCGCTCGCGTTGTCCTGGCGGACCGTGTGGGCGAGCCCGACGAGCTCGGCAGCGGCGATGTCCCGTTGCGGACCGGTGGCCACCCAGGCCGCCGTGATCGGCAGGCTCGGAGGAACCGGCTCCTGTGGGTCGAGCAGGAAGGACAGTTCCTCGAGAACCTCGGGTCCCGCGGGACAGCCCGCGACGGCGCGCAGGTCGTCCACCAGTCCGGTCAGCCAACCACGCCGGGCCAGCGCTGCCTGTGCTCCCGCTGCCTGTGCTCCCGCTGCCTGTGCTCCCGCTGCCTGGGGGCCGGGTGGCACCGCGAGGTCGCGACGGGCGATCAGGCGGCGCGGGTCGAGCAGGATCCGGACGAGCCAGCCAGCGCCGTCGAGCCGTCCCCACATCCAGTCGTTGGCGCGCCACGACGCCTTGGCGAACGCGGCGAAGTTCCCCAGCCGCAGGCCGGTGAGCTTGTCCTCGGCGAGCTGGCGGGACGGGTCGAGGGTGTTCGGCAGGTCGGCGCTGAGCTGGACGAGCTCGACCGGCTGATCCAGCACGGCACCGGACGTCTCGTACTCGAGCAGATGCAGGTCGAGCAGTGCGATGACGGCCGCCGATCCGTCCGTGGGCAGGTAGTCGACGAAGTCGCCCATGGTGCGGGCAGCCAGTGACCTGCGCTGCGCGACGGTGAGGCCGCGCTTTCGCGCGTCCGGTCCCACCGGCGTACGCCTGTCGGCGGTGCGGGAGGTGGCTGAGGTGTGGTGGCGGACGATCGACGCGAACTCGGCGCGCGTGTGCATGACGACCGGGAGGAGGGCCTGCCAGGAGTCGTGCAGCCGGCGGTGACCGTGGGTGCCCCTGGGGTCGCCGTGCAGCCAGCGGCGGGTCGCCTCGGCGGCGATCGTTCCGGTTGGCGCGGTGGGCATCGCGGCGAGGGTCTCGGTCACGGTCGTGAACGGTCCCGGGCGCGGCGCACCGCCGGCCGTCCCGGTGTCCGCGACGGGTGGGGCGGCGTCATGAACGGCGGCGGCGATCCGGGCCAGCCGGGCACGCTCGTCCGGCTCGGGGCACAGGACGTACCCCTCATTGATCATTGCGATGAGGATGCCCTTGACGCCGTCGAGGGCGGGCTGGCCGAGCCGTCCGAGCTGGTCGAGGTCCGCGGTGCCGGGTAGCTGGTCGGGCAGGGCCGCGAACACCGCGTCGGCCGCGGTCGCCGTCATCCGCACGCGGGCCGCCGCGTTCGTACGCACCGTGTCGGCGTCCGGGGGGTGCGGCAGGTCCGCGCGGTCGGTGAGCACCCGCAGCAGGGCCTCGACGACGGGTGCCGAGATCCGCTCGGCCATCCCCCGTCGATAGGCCTCGTACACGCTCGCGTCGGCGAGGCGCGCTGTGCCGGCCGGGGCGAGGCGCAGCAGTCGCCGCCGGGTCGCGCGGAGGCCGCGCACGGCGTCGTTGTGTGCGCGCAGCGCGGTGAGATCGGTACCGATCGACTGGTTCAGCGCCGCGTCGAGCGCGCCGATCAGGGTGCCACCCGCCGCCGGAGGCGTCGGCGGCCGCAATGGCGCGTCCCCACGGCGTGCCGTGCCATCGCCTGCGCTCCGCGGTGCACTGTCTCGCGGTGCACTGTCCCGCGGTGCACTGTCCCGCGGTGCCCTCGCGGCGGGGTCGAGTGCCTGGCCGGTGGGGCGGGGGGAAGGCACGACGTAGGTCAGCACCCGGCGGACCTGGCGGGCGGCTGGCTGGTCGAACACGGCCGCGAGCGCGGGGCCGATCGGTCGGTTGACGAGGATGCCGCCGTCCGAGGCGAAGAACCCGCGCGCACTGTTGACGTAACGCGCCATGTCCGGATGGGCGTCGTCGACGGCGTGCCCGACCGGCACGTAGGCTGGTTCGAACGCGCCGGGGAAGGCCGAGCTGGCCCGGGCGGCGAGCGCCAGCCGGGGGATCGCGCCGGGATCGGTCAGGTCGGGCGTGCCGAAGGCGAACAGGCCGCGGTAGTCGACGTCGTACATCGTGCCGCCGAGGGAGTCGGTGTGTTCGCGGACCTCGCCGCGAAGGATCGTCGTCGTCACGAACATCGAGGTGGGGCGGGCGACGGGCGGCTGGTGGGGGGTGGCGGTCGCGGCGATCGCGTGCAGGGCGGTGCGCAGCGCGGGCAGGACGGCCTCGTTGCCGCGCAACAGGGACGGAAAGGTCCGATCGTCCGGGGTGCGCATGAGCGTTTCCAGCGCACCCAGGGACAGCCAGAGGTCACGCAGGGGCGCCAGCGAGGCACGGTGGGCGCCCGCGAAGCCGAGCATCGTCGCGTTGATGCCGCCCGCCGACGCGCCCGCGAGCACGTCGACGGCGAGCTCGACGTCGAGGATCTCCATCAGCCGGGCATAGCGCGCGGCGACCGCAGCGTCGGCAGCCTCCGCCGGTCTGGCAGCCTCGGCGGGTGCGGCGCTGTGGGCGCCGACGGCCAGGTTGATCTCGGTCGCGACGCCGCCCATCCAGACCGCGAGGCTCGCGCCCCCGGTCATTACGACGGCGAGCCGCACCTCCTGGGTGGAGGCGTTATGCATGGCGGGCCCCGCCGGGCGTGGACGGTGACCGGATGCCGGGCGCATCCATCACGGACTGCCCCAAGGGTCACGCATGGCGACAACAGTAGTCCGGTCCGACATAGTCCGGTTCGCGCGTCCGGTCGGCGACCGGCGGCTTCCCGATGGGAACGAGGGCGTTTCGGTGTGCGCGAGCCACTTGTCAGCTGGTTACTCGTGGGTAGCATGGGAACAACGTACTCACGAGTAGCTAGCCGGACCCGGCCCCGCGCGCCGCCCCGGCGCTCCCGGAAAGGAGCCGTCCATGGGCCACTACCGGAGCAACCTGCGTGATCTCGAGTTCAATCTCTTCGAGCTGTTCGGCGTCGGTCGCACGCTCGGCGCCGCGCCGTTCGAGGAGATGGACGTCGAGACGGCGCACCAGGTGCTTGCCGAGCTCGATCACCTGGCCACCGGGCCGGTGGCGGACTCCTTCGCCGACGCCGACCGCAACCCCCCGACGTTCGACCCGGCCACCGGAACGGTGACGCTGCCGGAGTCGTTCAAGCGCTCCTACCAGGCCGTGCTGGACGGTGAATGGTGGCGGCTGTACGTCCCGACCGAGGTGGGCGGGCTCGGTGCCTCGCCGACGGTCGCCTGGGCCAGTTCCGAGCTGCTGCTCGGCGCGAACCCGGCGGTCTTCATGTACATGGCCGGGCCGACCTTCGCCTCGATCCTGCACCGGATCGGCAACGACTGGCAGCGCACCCTGGCTCGCTACGCGATCGACCGGCACTGGGGCGCGACGATGGTGCTCACCGAGCCGGACGCCGGCTCCGACGTGGGCGCCGGGCGCGCGCGGGCCGTCCAGCAGTCCGACGGCACCTGGCACATCGAGGGCGTCAAGCGGTTCATCACCAGCGGCGACTGGGATGTGCCGGAGAACATCATGCATCTCGTGCTCGCCCGGCCCGAGGGGCACGGCCCGGGTACCAAGGGCCTGTCGATGTTCGTGGTGCCGAAGTTCATGCCCGATCCGGCCACCGGGGAGCCCGGCGCCCGCAACGGCGTGTACGTCACCAACATCGAGAAGAAGATGGGCCTGAAGGTCTCCGCCACCTGCGAGCTGCGTTTCGGCGAGCGGGAGCCGGCGGTGGGCTGGCTCGTCGGTGACGTGCACGAGGGCATCGCCCAGATGTTCCAGGTCATCGAGTACGCCCGGATGATGGTCGGCACCAAGGCGATCGCCACCCTGTCCGCCGGGTATCTCGCCGCGCTCGACTTCGCCCGCACCCGAGTGCAGGGCGCCGACCTGACCCGGGCCGCCGACAAGACCGCGCAGCGAGTGACGATCATCAACCATCCGGACGTGCGCCGGATGCTGATGGCGCAGAAGGCCTACGCCGAGGGCATGCGGTCGCTCGTCCTCTACACCGCGACGTTCCAGGACCGGGTGGCGATGGCGGAGGCCCGGGGCGAGGCCGACGAGCTCGCCGTCCGGATCAACGACCTGCTGCTGCCGATCGTCAAGGGAGTCGGCTCGGAGCGGTCCTACGAGTTGCTCGGAACGTCCCTGCAGGTGCTCGGCGGCTCCGGCTACCTTCAGGACTATCCGATCGAGCAGTACATCCGCGACGCCAAGATCGACACCCTGTACGAGGGCACGACGTCGATCCAGGGGCAGGACCTGTTCTTCCGGAAGATCGTGCGGGATCGCGGCCAGGCGCTGACGGCCGTGCTCGGCGAGATCCAGACGTTCGTCAAGGACGAGGCCGGCAACGGCGAGCTCCAGTTCGAGCGCGAGGCGCTGGGCACCGCTCTGGACGACGTGCAGGGCATGATCGGGGCGATGGTCGGCTACCTCACCAGCGCCGCCGATGATCCGCGGCAGGTCTATCGGGTCGGGCTGAACTCCACCCGGCTGCTGCTGAGCATCGGCGACCTGCTCATCGGCTGGCTGCTGCTGCGCGGCGCCCAGGTGGCGCTGCGAGCCCTCGCCGAGGGCGCCGGCGAGGGCGGCCGGGACACGGCGTTCTACCAGGGCAAGGTGGCCGCCGGCCGGTGGTTCGCGGCGAACGTGCTGCCGGAGCTGAAGACCCGGCGAAACCTCGTCGAGTCGACCGGCCTCGCGCTCATGGACCTGCCCGAGGAAGCCTTCTGACGGTGTCACCACGGACCGCGCGAGCCCTCGCGCGGTCCGTGGCATTTATCGCGTGGTGTGGTTGTATTGGGTGCATCCGCGGGTAGAGCGGGCGGCATGGGAATTTCGTTGAGCCTCGCCTTCTTCACCCTTGGTGCCGTCCTCACCTTCGCGGTGGACGCTCATCCGTCCGGCCTCGACATCAGTGCCGTCGGAGTCATCCTGATGCTCGTGAGCCTGGTGGGCCTCGGCATCACCCTCTACCAGAACCAGTGGCGCCGGAAGATCGTCGAGGAGTCGGTCGAGAGCGGCCAGCCCGCTCCCGTCTCCGTCGACGACACGGTGCTCGTCGACCCGACCATGCACTACGAGGCCCCGTGGCGCCTGGAGCCGGGCCTCACGCCGGAGGAGGACGCGAGGTTGAACGCCACCCGCCATCCGGAACTGGAGCGGCGAGAGGTCGTCCAGGTCGGTCAGAACGAGCGGCGTCCTACCTCGCGTCCGTGAGCTTGCCCATATGTCAGTCCATCGGCCGCCCGGCTCGATCTCCCGCGCGACCGGCCCGTGACCGGGTCCGGGGAGATCGGCCGGGCGCTGTCATGAGGTCCGCAGCGGCGGGAAGGCCTGGTCCAGCTCGTTGCGCATGTCCCGCTTCAGAAGATCGTCTGACTCCGAGGAGGACTGCCCCTCAAGGAGGAACCTGGCCACTCGGAGGGTGAGGTCGACCCGTTCGGCCAGGTTCAGCGTGCCAGTGAAGCGGCCGCTGGAGTTGGCGGAGGTCAGAACCTTGGCGACGAACTCGTCCGCGGCCTGAAGTGCCTCCACTCGCGTCATGGTTCCACCTCTTTGTGCCGGAATCCGGTCAGAGGCGCAACCGTACCAGGGAAGCAACGGTGAGCCGTTGTGTGCCCCTCTCGCTGGCCTTGTGCCCCTCTCGCTGGCCTTGTGCACTTCCTGGGAACCTTGTGCACTTCCTGCGGACACCGCGCCTGTCGCGGGTGTTTGTCATGACCAGGGGCGTCACGACCAGGCGAGGGCGACGGTGGGCTCCGTCAGCATGGCGCCGATGTCCGCGAGCACCGCCGCGCCGAGCTGCCCGTCCACGATCCGGTGGTCGAAGGACAGCGCGAGCTGCGCGACCGTACGCGCCGTCACCTGCCCCTCGTGCACCCACGGCGCCAGGCGCATCGAGCCCAGTGCGAGGATCGCGGCCTCCGGCGGGTTCAGGATCGGTGTGCCGATGTCGACACCGAGCGCCCCCACGTTGGTGACGCTGATCGTCGCGCCGCGCAGCCGTGCCGGTTCGAGCCGGTCCGCCCGCGCGTCCTGGGTCAGCGCGGCCAGCTCCCGGGCGAGGCCGACCAGGTCGAGGCGGTCGGCGTCGGGGATGTGCGGCACCACCAGGCCGCGGGGGCCGGCCACCGCGATGCCCAGGTTCACCCGCTCGGCGACGTGGATCTCCGGGCGCCCCGCGCCGCCGTCGTCGACCCACCGAGAGTTGATCATGGGGTGGCGACGCACCGCAACCAGCAGCGCACGGGCGACGAACAGCAGCGGCGTGACCTTGATGCCGGCGAACTCGGGCAGCGTGGCGATTCGCTCCCGGGCCGCCATCGTCGCGCTCGCGTCGACGCTGAGGAACTCGGTGACGTGCGGCGCCGCCGTGACGCTCGCGACCATGGCCTGCGCCATCGTCCGGCGCACGCCGACCACCGGAACCCGCCACACTCCCGTGGCCGCCGCGTAGTCCGCATCCGCCGGGATCCGGCCCACCTGCCCGACGCCGCCACCCGTGTTCGGAGCTGCCGACGGCGTCACGTGGGTCGGCACGGGTGCGGGGGCGGGTGGGGTGCCTGGGCGGGGCGTGGGGGTGACGGTCGGTGTCGGCCTCGCCGGGGTGCGCACCGCGGCCTCGACGTCGGACCGGCTGATCGTGCCGTCCGGGCCGGTGCCGACGACGGCGGCGAGGTCCACGCCGAGATCACGGGCCAGCTTGCGCACGGGTGGCTTCGCCAGCACCGCTGCCGCCGCCTCGCCGGCGCCTCCCGGGCGGGGCGCGGCCGGTTGGCGGCGTGGGCTGCGCCGGCGCTGCTGATGGGCGCGCGGCCCGTAGCCGACCAGCACCGGGGTGCGCTCGTCGCCGCCACGATCACCGCCGTTGCCGGGGGCACTGTCCTGCGGTGCACTGTCCCGCGGTGCACTGTCCCGCGGTGCGCTGTCGGTCGGAGCGTCGGCGTCGGCGTCGGCGGTGCGGATCGTCAGCAGGGGGGAGCCGACGGCGAGGGTGGTGCCCTCCTCGGCGTGCCTGCCCACGAGCACCCCGGCGAACGGGCTGGGGATCTCGACGACCGCCTTGGCGGTCTCGACCTCCACCAACGGCTGGTTCACCGTGATGGCGTCGCCGACCGCGACGAGCCAGCGGACGATGTCCGCGTCGGTGAGGCCCTCGCCGAGGTCGGGAAGGCGGAACTCGCGCTGCGTCACGGGGTGTCCCCAGTCCTCACGTTCTCGGTAGTGAGCTCGACAACCACCTCAGTAGGCGAACGAGCGGTCGACGGCGTCCAGGATGCGGTCCACATCGGGAAGGTAGTGGTCCTCCAGGCGGGCCGGCGGGTACGGCGTGTCGAAGCCGGTCACCCGCAGCACCGGGGCCTCCAGGGAGAAGAACGCCTCCTCGGTCACCCGGGCCGCGACCTCCGCGGACAGCGAGACGTTCGACGGCGCCTCGTGCACCACGATGAGCCGCCCGGTCCGCCGCACGGACGCGAGCACCGGTCCCAGGTCGAGCGGGGACAGCGAGCGCAGATCGATGACCTCCAGCGAACGGCCGTCGTCCGCGGCGCTGACCTCGGCGGCGTCCAGGCAGGTCCGCACGGTCGGGCCGTAGCCGACCAGGGTGGCGTCCGTACCCGCCCGTGCCACCCGGCTGTGGTGCAGCTCGGTCGCGTCGCCCGGAGCCAGGTCAGTGAGCGGGCGCGCGTCCACCGCCGCCTTCTCCCAGTACCGCCGCTTGGGCTCCAGGAAGATCACCGGGTCGTCCGAGCGGACGGCCTGCTGGATCATGACGTTCGCGTCCGCGGGATTCGAGCAGGCCACGACCTTCAGGCCCGCGGTGTGGCAGAAGTAGGCCTCGGGAGACTCGCTGTGGTGCTCGACCGCGCCGATGCCGCCGCCGAACGGGATCCGGATCGTCACAGGCAGCCGGATCCGCCCCGCCGAGCGGTAGTGCAGCTTCGCGAGCTGGCTGACGATCTGGTCGAACGCCGGGTAGACGAACCCGTCGAACTGGATCTCGCAGACCGGCCGGTAGCCGCGCATGGCCAGCCCGATCGCGGTCCCGACGATCGCCGACTCGGCGAGCGGCGTGTCGATCACCCGAGCCTCGCCGAACTCGCTCTGCAGACCGTCCGTCACCCGGAACACGCCGCCGAGCTTCCCGACGTCCTCGCCCATGACGATGACCTTCGGATCGGCGGCCATGGCGGCGTGCAGCCCGAGGTTGAGCGCCTTGGCCATGGTGATCGGCGCTGGCCCGGTGGCCGCGGCCGTCGTCCCCGCGGGGCCAGGCCGGCCCGCCGGGGCCGACCCGGTACCGCCGGCGCCCGGATCGGCGTCGCCCGAGCTCTGGTTCCTCCCGGGTTGTCCGCCGGAGATGACGGCCTGGCTGGTCACCATGCCTCCCCGGATACGCGCGTCTCGCCCGCCACGAGTCCACCCTTCCTGCCAGTGCCGTTCGGACCATGTGGCCGCGACGGGCCATCATGGCGCCCATCCTCCCCGCCGACCGCGACGGCGGCCTCGAACTCGGCCGTGAACGCGGCGCGTTGCGCCGCCACGAGCTCGTTGTCGGCAACCTGCACATGGTCGAACAGGGTCGCCGGATCCGGATCGGGCATTGCCGTCACCCGGGTCCGCAGGTCGTGTGCGAGGGTGTCGGCCTCGAGGGCGAGCCGGCGCTCGCGGTCCTCGTCGAGCGCCCCGATGGCGAGCAGGTGGGCGCGCAGCCGATCGAGCGGGTCGAGGCGGCGCCAGGCGTCGAGCTCGGCCGCCGAGCGGTAGCGGGTCGGGTCGTCGGCGGTGGTGTGCGCGCCCATCCGGTAGGTCACCGCCTCCACCAGCACCGGGCCGCCGCCGGACCGCGCCCGCGCCAGCGCCCAGCGGGTCACCGCGAGGCAGGCGAGCACATCGTTGCCGTCGACACGCACGCTGGGGAAGCCGAAGCCGCTCGCCCGGTGGAAGATCTCGGTGCGGCTCTGGCGGCGGGCCGGCTCGGAGATCGCCCACTGGTTGTTCTGGCAGAAGAACACCAGCGGAGCGCCGAACACGCTGGCCCAGCCGAAAGCCTCGTTGACGTCCCCCTCGCTGGACGCCCCATCGCCGAAGTAGACGATCGCCGCTCCGTCGCCGCCGTCCCGGGCCATACCCATCGCGTAGCCGGTGGCGTGCAGCGTCTGCGAACCGACGACGATCGAGTAGAGCGCGAAGCCGTGCTCCGCAGGGTCCCACCCGCCGAGACTGCTCCCCCGGAAGATGGCCAGCACCGCCGCCGGGTCGACCCCCCGGCACCAGGCCACCCCGTGCTCGCGATACGACGGGAAGGCCATGTCGGTCGGCCCCAGGGCCCGCCCGGACCCGACCTGGGCCGCTTCCTGCCCGCGCAGACTCGCCCACAGCCCGAGCTCACCCTGGCGCTGCAGGCTGGTGGCCTCCTCGTCCAGGCGGCGGACGAGCGTCATGTCGCGGTAGAGGCCGACCAGGTCGTTGTCGGTGAGATCGGCGATGTGCGCGGGAAGGTCGATCCCCGCCGCGATAACCTCGCCGCTGGGCAGGTCCACCGTGGCCGGGCCATGCCTGGGCGGATCATCGGGTGTGGGCGGCGTGTCCGCCTCGAGGAGGGTGATCCGTTGACCGGTCGGGGTGAGCAGCCGCATGAGCTCCGTCACAATCGGCAACGATAGACCCTGGACGGCCCCTCGCAACCCGATCGACCCGACCCGAGGCGTCGGCAGCCGGCCGCCGTGGTGCTCGGTACGGTGTCGCCGTGACGAGTGAGCAGGACGTGACCCAGCAGCCCGCCCGCCCACCGGTCCGCCGGGAGCTCGGGAAGGTGGGCGTCTGGAGCGGGCAGTTCGACTTCTCGCCGGCCGGCGTGGTGCGGGAGGCCATCGCCGAGCTGGACGAGCTCGGCTACCCCACGCTGTGGACCGGTGAGGTCAAGGGCAGGGAGGTGCTGGTCACCGCCAGCCTCGCACTCGCGACCACGTCCCGGATCACGATCGCGACCGGGATCGCCCAGATTCTCGCCCGCAACCCGCTGACCATGACCGCCGCCCACCTGGCCCTCGACGAGGCGTTCCCCGGTCGGTTCCTGCTCGGGCTCGGTGTCTCGCACGCCGAGCTGATGCACATCCGCGGGGCCGCCTACACCCGGCCGCTGGCGCAGATGGCCGCCTACCTCGACGAGATGGACCGGATGGCGGCCGAGCAGTACCGCGCGGTGCCGCCCTCGGGCGTGCCGCCGCGGGTGCTCGCCGCCCTGGGACCGAAGATGCTCGGCCTCGCCCGCGACCGCGCCGATGGGGCACACACCTACTTCGTCCCGCCGGAGCACACCGCGGCTGCCCGCGAGATCCTCGGCCCGGACAAGCTGCTCGTTCCCGAGCAGGCGTTCGTCCTGCACACCGATCCCGGCGAGGCCCGTGAGCTGGCGCGCCGGCACACCGGGTCCTACCTGCGGCTGCCGAACTACACGTCCAACCTGCGCCGGTTCGGCTTCGGCGAGGACGATCTCGCCGGCGCCGGCTCCGACCGCCTCGTCGACACGATCGTGCCCTGGGGCGACGCGGACGTGCTGCTCGGCCGGATCAAGGAGCACCTCGACGCCGGCGCGGACCAGGTCGCGGTGCAGGTGCTCGACTTCGACCGCCGCGGCCTGCCGCGCCGACAGTGGCGGGAGCTCGCGCCGGCGCTGCTCACCGTGTGAGGCACGCCGCGCAGTCGGCGAACAGTCGGCGAGCAGTCGGCGAGCGGACAGTGAGCGGACTTGACGGGCGGCCCCGCGCGACGGAGAAACGTGGGTGGGGCGGGGGGACCGCGAGAGGCGGCGTGCTCGGACTGGCGGGGATGCTGGCGGCCGGGCTCGTCGCGTGCTCCGTGCCCTACGCGGACTCGAAGGACAGGGCGCGGCCCGCGTCCCCGAGCGGCGCCCCGGGCAGTCGCGTCCCCGTGCTGGCGGACGCCACCGCGACCGCCGCGCGGCCATCCGGCGATCCCGCCACCGGCGGCCCGCGCCGTGCGACGGGCACTCCGGTGACCATCGCGTTCGGTGGGGACATCCACTTCGCCGGAGCGCCCGGGGCCCGGCTCGCCACCGACCCGGCCACCGCGATCGGGCCGATCGCCTCGACGCTGTCCGCCGCCGACCTGGCCATCGCCAACCTGGAGACGGCGGTGACCACCGGCGGCACCCCGGCGGCGAAGGAGTTCACCTTCCGCGCCCCGGCCACCGCGTTCGACGCCCTGCGCGCCGCCGGCATCGACGTCGTCACCATGGCCAACAACCACGGCATGGACTACGGCGTGGACGGCCTGCACGACTCCCTGCGCAACGCCGCCGCGGCGCGTTTTCCCGTCATCGGGATCGGCGAGGACGACACCGGCGCCTTCACGCCGTACCGGACGACCGTGAAGGGGCAGCGCATCGCTGTCGTCGGCGCCACCCAGGTCCTCGATGACGAGCTCGCCGCCGCCTGGACCGCCGGCCCGCACAAGCCCGGCCTGGCCTCGGCGAAGCAGGTCAATCGGCTGGTCGCGGCGGTGCGGGCGGCCCGGGTGGGTGCGGACACAGTGATCGTCTTCCTGCACTGGGGGACGGAGCAGCAGCACTGCCCGACCGCTACGCAGCAGTCGCTGGTGCCGGTGCTCGCCGCGGCCGGCGCGGACGTCGTCGTCGGCAGCCACGCCCACGTCCTGCTCGGCGGCGGCTGGGCCGACAGCGGCATGTACGTCGACTACGGCCTGGGGAACTTCGTCTTCTACTCGTCGGGCAACGGCCCCAACACCGAGTCGGGCGTCCTGCGCCTGACGGTCTCCGGGCGGGCCGTCACTGACGCCGCCTGGGTACCTGCCCGGATCGTCGGCGGCGCCCCGCGCCCCCTGACCGGCGCGGCCGCCGGCCAGGCCCTGGCCAGCTGGAACGGTCTGCGCGGCTGCACCGGCCTGCGGGATGCCATGCCCCGCTGAGGTTCAGGCGGGCTGAAGGGTCAGGCGGGCCGCGCGCAGTCCCCGCAGGTGCCGTAGATCTCCACGGTGTGGGCGACGTCGACAAAACCCTCGGCCGCGGCGACGGCGGCCGTCCAGGACTCGATCTCCTGACCGGCGATCTCGACCGTGCGGCCGCAGTCCCGGCAGACCAGATGGTGGTGGTGGGCCTCGGTGGCGCAGCGCCGGTAGACGGTCTCCCCGTCGTCCCGGCGGATCATGTCGACCTCGCCGCGGTCAACCAGCACCTGCAGGTGCCGATAGACGGTGGTGAGCCCCACCGCGGTGCCCTGGGAACGCAGCCGGGCGTGCAGGTCCTGCGCGCTGGTGAAGGAGTCGGTCTCGGCGAGCGCGGCGCACACGGCGTCGCCCTGACGGGTGGCGCGCACCGCCGTGCCGCGGCCTGGGGCGCCACGACGACCGGTCGGTCTCGTCTCGTTGTCCGTCGTGTTCACCGACACGCTCCCTCCACCACGTCGGTTATTTTCGCATCTTCGCGAGTGGATTGGTCTCCCGTCGCGTCCCTGTCGTCGACATCGCCCGCGGCGCGGTGCCCCCTGTGCTGGCTGCTGTGCCGGGGCAGTCGGCCAGGTGGTGCAGCGTTCCGGTGAGGGCGAACGAGGGCGCGGTGCCGCGTTCGCACCAGCCGCCGCGTCGCAGTGCCGCCAGCTCCGCGGTCGTGGCGCGCCGGTCGTAGGCGAGAACGAACAGCAGGACGTTCCTGGGCCGGTGTGGTCTCGTCCGCACCGCCCGTTCGGCCTCCCCGTGGCCAAGCGCGGGTGGGAACGTCGTGGCCGACCTGGGGATCCGCGGCCCGCGGGCCCCGCCGGCGTCGTCGCTGAGCTCCATACCGTAGAGCCAGCCCGCCCGGGCCAGGCGCCCGCCGACAATCACCGCGTCGCCTGCCCGGTACATCCCGCGGGCGGCCACCGTGGCCGCGACCATGCCCTCGACCGGGCGGACCTCGTGCCGCTCCCGCCACAGCGACGCGACACCACCCACCGCGCTGACCGGCACCGCACTGACAGCCACCAGCGTGACGGCTACGGCACCCACCGCCGCCAGCATCCCCACCGAACCCACGGCCCCGGCGCCGCAGGCTGTCCCCGCCCGCCGGTGGCGCAGCGCCGCCCTGGCCAGACCGACCAGCTCGCCGGCACCGGTCGCCGCGACGACGGCCAGCAGCGGGACGAGGAACATGTTCGTCCTGCACCCGCCGAACGGCCAGTATCGCGCCCCGCTCGCGACCAGGATGACCACCTCCGCCCCACCGACGGCGGCCAGCAGGGCGACGCCGTCCCGCCGCCGGGCAAGTGCGCGCATCCCGGCGAGTACGGCTACCGCGGTCGCCGTTCCGACAACCGTGGTCAGCGTTCGATACCCCTCGAGCAGGGAATGCACGAGGTTCGGGTCGTAGCGGTCGATTCCGGGTGGCGTACCGCCGAGAATCGCCCGGGTCTGGTCCGCGGTGAACCGGAGCCCCCCGGCGACGCCGCGCCCCGCCAGGAACTGGTCGTCCCAGAAGTGACTGGCCCGCTGGCTGGACTGGTGCGCGACGAACATCGCGGCATGCGCGCCCGCGAGCACCAGCGCGGGCATGGCCCGCCCAGCAGCCCGCAGGACAGCCGCCACCCGCCGCCGGCTCTGTGCACCCCCAGCCGCACCCCCACCCGCAGCCGCCTGGGCCAGGTCCAGTGCTGCCAGTGGCACGAGCAGGAAGATGGCGGGCAACGAGACCAGCGACAGCACCCCGGCGGCGGTGCGGTTGCCGAGGGCACGGGCGGGCGATGCCGAGCCCGGCGTCATCCACAGGGCGAGGACGGCCAGCGAGACGACAGCCTCCAGCGCGTACGGCTTGAGCTGCGTCCCCGAGTCGATCACGGTGCCGCTCAGCGCGACGCCGACGGCCGCGCCCACCGCCGCCGTGATCCCGGTGAAGCGGCGCGCGAACAGGTACGTCCCGCCGGCCAGCACCGGCAGCCACACACTCGCCGTCACCAGCCGCAGTGCCCACGCGTGCCACCCGAGCACGTCGCCGGTGGCCCGGATCAGCGCGGTCGAGCCCAGCGAGGACGGTGTGTTCGCCGACCGCAGCTCCGGCCAGAACGTCCGCCACGGCTCCCCCGCGAAGTGCGGACGCCACAGCTCGTCGTACCAGAGCGGCCGGCCGATCCGGTCGTGCAGCGCGACCTCCACGCCGACGACCGCGGCGGCGAGGAGCAGCGCGACCAGTGTGTCGCGCCGCGTGTTGTCCACAGGTTGTCCACAGGCCCCTGCTTTCGCCGTCTTCCTGTGGACAACCGTCCCGATGGCGTCGATAGGACTAGTTCTGCTTGTAGTGGGCCAGGAATCGGTCGATGCGCCCGATCGCGTCGGTCAGGTCCTCCACTGAGGGGAGGGTGACAATCCGGACGTGGTCGGGATGCGGCCAGTTGAAGCCCGTGCCCTGCACGAGGAGGATCTTCTCCGCGGCCAGCAGGTCGAAGACGAACCGTTCGTCATCCTCGATCGGGTAGACCTCCGGGTCGAGCCGCGGGAACGCGTACAGCGCGCCGCGTGGCGGGACGCAGCTGACCCCGGGGATGTCGCTCAGCAGCTTGACGACGGTGTCCCGCTGTTCACGCAGCCGGCCGCCGGGCAGCACGAGGTCGCCGGCGCCTCCGTCCTCGTCGAGCGCGGCGAGCGTCGCGAACTGCCCCGGCACGTTCGCGCACAGCCGCATGTTCGCGAGGATGTTCAGCCCCTCGATATAGGACGACGCCCGCGCGCGCGGCCCCGACAGCACCATCCAGCCCGCGCGGAACCCGGCCAGGCGGTACGCCTTCGACAGCCCGTTGAAGGTCATGCAGATCAGATCTGGCGCCAACGACGCGGTGGCCACGTGCTCGGCGTCGTCATAGAGGATCCGGTCGTAGATCTCGTCGGACAACAGCATCAGGTTGTGGCGCCGGGCGACGTCGACCACGTCCTGCAGCACCCGCCGGTCGTAGACGGCTCCGGTCGGGTTGTTGGGGTTGATCACGACGATTGCCCTGGTGCGCCCGCTGACCTTGCTGGCGATGTCCGCCATGTCCGGCGCCCAGCCGGCCTCCTCGTCGCAGCGGTAGTGCACCGGCCGGCCGCCGCACAGACTCACCACCGCCGTCCACAGCGGGTAGTCGGGCGCGGGCAGCAGCACCTCGTCCCCGTTGTTGAGCAGCGCCTGCAACGACATCATGATCATTTCGGAGACGCCGTTGCCGAGATAGACGCTTTCCGGCGTGATACCGGTGATGCCCTTGCCGGTGTGGTAGCGCACCACCGCCTCGCGGGCGGCGAGCAGTCCCTTGGAGTCGCTGTACCCCTGTGCGTCCGCGAGGTTTGCCGCGACAGCCTCAAGTACCTCCGGCGGTGCGGAGAAGCCGAACGGCGCCGGGTTGCCGATGTTCAGCTTGAGGATGCGCGCCCCGGCGGTCTCCAGCCGGGTCGCCTCGTCGAGGACAGGCCCGCGGACGTCGTAGCAGACGTCGGCGAGCTTGTCGGACTGGGTGAACTCCATCTACCCAGAGTAGGTGGGGCGTCCAGCGCTTTTCTGCCGGGCCGACGGCCGGACGCGCGCTTCACCCGGGGAGAGTGACCGAACCGCCAGGGAGACCACGAAGAACGCCGCGACCGTGAGAACGATCGCCCCGCCGGCCGCGATGTTCCACTGGTCACTGACAGCCAGACCGATGACCCCGGAGGCGACGCCGATGCCGATCGCCACCGCTGTCATCGGAGCCGTGCGCTCACACCACAGCCGCGCCGTCGCCGCCGGGCCGGCGATCAACGCGACCGCCATGATCGTGCCGACCGCCGGCAGGGACGTCACGACCGTCGCCTCGATCACCAGAAGCAGGGCGAGATCGAGGCGACGCGTCGGATAGCCGGCCGCGGCGAGACCATCCGGGTCGAAGGCGCCCAGCAGCAGCTCCTTGCGCAGCGCGACCAGCACCCCGAGCACGATCAGCGCCGTCACGGCGCTCACCACGATGTCCCCAGGCTGGACGGTGAGGACGGACCCGACCAGGAAAGCGGTGAGATCCCGGCTGAACCCGTCCTGTGTCGACTGCAGCGCCATCCCCAACGCGAACCCACCCGAGAGCACGACGGCGATGACGCTACTGGCCTCCCGCCCGCGCTCCCGCCCCCGCGGCCCGGTCAGCCCTGCCACCACTGCGACGACGAGCACCCCGAACAGCCCCGCGCCGAGGACCAGCCCCAGCCCCAACAGCGACGCGATCACCACCCCCGGAAAGGTCGCATGCGTCAGCGCCGTGGTGAGGAAGCTCAGCCGCCGCAGCACAACCTGTACCCCGACCGCCCCGCAGAGCACTCCGACGATCACGACCTCGATCAGCGCCCGCCGCACATAGCCATCGCCCAGCGACGTGAACAGCGTCATCGCTGCGCCTCCGCCGTCGGCTGGGTCGCCCTGCGCACGGCCTGCCCGAGCAGCACCAGTGCGTAGCCCGCCACCAGCACGAGCACGATCGTCGCCCCGGCCGCGAGGCGGACATCATGCCCGACCGACGCCTCGTAACTGACGCACAGCCCCAGCCAGGAGCCGAGAATCCCGATGCCCATCGCCACCGCGACGATCAGCCCGAGCCGGTCGGAGAGCAGACGCGCGGTCGCCGCCGGAACAACGAGCATGGCGATGACGAGAACGGTCCCGACCGCCTGGACCGCGGCCACGACCACCAGCGCGATCATCATGTTGCCGAGCAGATCGAGCAGGGTCACGCGATAGCCCACCGACCGCGCCCACTGCCTGTCAAAGGCATGCAGCAGCAGCTCCTTACCCAGTCCCAGCAGCGTGAGACCGGCCAGTGCCGCCACAACGGCGGTCACGACGATGTCCGTCACATTGATCGTCAGTACATGACCGAACAGGAACGCCGTGAGATCCGCCGTGTAGGAGCGCTGCCGGGACACCAGCACCACGCCGACCGCGAAGAAGGCCGTGAGCAGCACCGCGAGCGTGGCGTCCTCGTTGACCCTGCGGGTGGCGGCGCCGGTGGTGAACAGCGCGGCCGCGACCACGGCACAGACGAGCGCCCCCGGCACGATCCCCGCGCGCCCGGACACCAGGAACCCGACGACCACCCCGGGGAAGACCGTGTGGGTGATCGCATCCGTCAGAAACGCCAGCCTCCGGAGCAGGATGTACACCCCGACGGCCCCGCACAGTGCACCCAGGATCCCCGCCTCGACGAGTGCCCGGGCCATGTACGGCCGATCGAACGGCGCCACCAGAAAATCGATCATGATCGGGCAAGTATCAGGCCACGGTCACCGAGCTCCAGCGCGGCGCCGCCATAGGCGGCGCGCAGGAACTCCGGTGTCAGGACGTCACCAGGAGGCCCGAAACCGAACTGGCGGCGGTTGAGCAGGCAGACCCCGTCGCAGGTCAGCTGCGCGAGGCCGAGGTCATGGGTGGACACCAGCACCGCGGCACCCCCCGCGACGAGCGCACGGATCGCGTCCAACAGCGCCTCCTGGGACACCGCGTCGACCCCGTTGAACGGCTCGTCGAGCACAAGCGCTGCGGGCTGCATCGCGATGGCCCGTGCCAGCAGGACGCGCTGCCGCTGCCCGCCTGACAGGCGGCCGAAGCGGTCCGCCGCCCTGTGCTCGAGACCGACCGCCGCGAGGGCCGCCTCGGCAGCTGCCCTGTCTGATCGGCCGGGACGCCGCAGCCAACCGATCCGCCGATAACGACCCATGAGAACGACCTGCGCCACGGAAATCGGGAAGTCAGGATCGAGCGCGTCCGCCTGGGGCACATAGGCCACCTCGCGGCGTGCCTCCGCGGGGCGCCGACCCAGGACGGTGATCGACCCCGACGCCACGGGAACCAGACCGAGTACCGCCTTGATGAGGGTCGACTTGCCCGCGCCGTTCGGCCCTACCAGCGCGACGATCTCCCCCCCGCGCACTGTTCCGTGAACCTGCTCCAGGACCGGACTGCCGCCATAGGAGATGCTCGCGTGATCAAAGATGATCGAGGCGTCGTCAGGGGGCGGCATGCCTCTAATTGAAAACGATTGTCGATGCCGCTGTCAATCCGGCCGGTAGCGGTCGACTCCAGTGCACTGCGGTGCACAGTGCCACGCGCCGTCGGTCACTCCAGATCGCGCGCGGACTGCTGGAGGAGGTGCCGCAGTTCGTGGCCAAGCGAGCGCGGTTCCGTCAGCGGCTGGGCGAAGGAGACGCGGATCTGCACCGCACCATTCAGATCGATCCGCCAGAGATGCATGCCATTCCGATCCAGGCTGCTCACCTGGGCACCGGCCACCTTGTTCGCAGCCTCCGGTGGCAGTTCGAGGCACGCCAACTGCCGCATCTGGTCGGCGTGCCGCACGTTCAGATGCTCGATCAGCTCGGGCGCGTAGGCGCTGATCAGATCGGGCTCGGCCAGAGCGTACGTGGTCAGATCGATGCGGCGACCGACGCTGGCGCTGGACCACCGGCGGGAGCCGCGGCCCGCCTCCGAGCGGGGTAGGCAGAGAACCACATCGTCGACCGAGACGGCCAGCGCCGACAGGTCATCGGTGACGCCCTCGATCGTGCCAACCGTACGACCGACATCGGCAAGCCGCCGCACGATCTGGTCCGTCGTGCCCGGGACGACACGTAGCGGTCCGGCGAGGATGAGCCGCTCTCCGAAGTGCCCTGGTATGTCGACCCAGCTTCGCCGTCCATTGCGTGCTGCCTGGGCGATGCGGCTGTCCGTGCCGGCCACCAGCACCGGCTCTCCGCCGTCATCCACGACACCGACCCAGCCCCGTGCGCGCTGGCCGGGCAACGTCAGCCGCGCCGTCCGGCCGCTGGCCAGCACGGTGCGGGCACGTTGCGCCATCGCGATCATGTGTTCCTCATGGCTGGGTGACCTCACCACGACCTCCTTGACCATCAAGTAAGGCTTACTTAAGTACCTCGGAAGGTGGAGGTCAAGGGATAGACGAGAGTCAGGGCGGTGGACCTACCTCGACCGTGGTCCTCGTGTCCGCACGGTTCCCACTCTGGGCCCACCGGGGTCTTGCCGGCCGCGCGGGGATTCTAGGCTGTCGTAGTCGATGGATGTCTCGCCCTCGAGGAGGAGGTGCTGGTGATCTTCAAGTTGGTCGGAGATGGTCGCCCGTACCCCGAGCACGGCCTTGGCCAGCGGGACTGGGCAGCCATACCGCCCCGCCAGGTACGGCTCGATCAGCTCGTCACGACGAAGCGCGTGCTGGCACTCGACGTGCTGCTCGATGAGGACTCGACCTTCTACGGCGACCTCTTCCCCCACGTGATCGAGTGGGGAGGTGCTCTTTACCTGGAGGACGGACTTCACCGCGCGGTCCGCGCCGCGCTGCAGCAGCGCACCTCGATACACGCTCGGGTCTACGTCCTGGCTGGACCAGCTCTTAGTGACTCTTCTCAGTCTTCCCTTGCACGGTAGGTGACGTACACGTCCTTGCCGACCCTGCTGAAGAGGTACCGCGGGCAGGCGGATCCTGGCCGGTATGCGGTGATCGGCCGAAAGACAGGCGAGCGCATCACCTGCTCGAGACGGCCGCCGGCCGATCTTCTGGCCTGGCTCCCTGTCACATCAGGGGTGTCTGCGCGCTCGTACCATCCTCCGCAGTAGCGGATGTCGTGAGGTCGTGAGGTCCATGCTGGGGTGTGGAAGAACCACAGGAGATAAACCGTCCGCATCACCAGGACGAGCGTGACGAGGATCAGCAGGGATCGGATGATGTTCCCAGTCCGTCCTGGCGCGAGGATGGGGCTCACAAGAACGGGAGCCTACGGGCATCCCGAGGTCCAGCTGGCATCAACCCTCGTGTTCCTTCGGGGTGTGGTGTGCCCCGCTGCCATCAGGCTGCCTGCGACGTCGAAGGTCCGTACCCGGACTGCGGAGCCGTGAACCGCTCGAAGGCACGCAAGGGATCACGCGTCGTCGCCATCGCTGGCGCATCGCGGAGCACGGTCCCGTCCTGCCAGAACACGAGCAGCTCTCCGTCTGGACCGCGCCTCAGGACCAGGGACCTGTCGTGGATGAGCCGATGATGCATCGAACAGATCAGGATGAGGTTGGCCGGATCGGTCGCGCCATCATCGGCCTCCCACTCGAGCATATGATGAATCTGTAGCCATTTATGGTGGCGGCATCCCGGATACTGGCAGACTCCACCGTCTCTTGCATATATAGCTCTGCGCAGTTTGGTCGTCGGCCGCCGCCGACTGCGCCCGAGAGCGAGCGGATTTCCTCCCGCGTCGGTCAGAATAGTTTGCAGGATACTGTCGCAGGACAGCTGCCTAGCTATGCTCGGAGGAAGTATCGCGCCGCCCTCCAGTTCGCACACCCGACGGGTCGTTTTTTCTTTCGACTCCTGCTCGGAGCGTGCCCGCCTGGCGGAATCAGATGCGCCTGTCAGAGTGTGGATGTCTACGTGAACATTGACCATATAGGGGATCGGATCTGCCAGCGCAGGGAGGCCTTGGGCCAAGAATGTTGCGGCCATCGCGGTAGCGGCTTCAGCTCTTCTGCGTGCGGACTTCCGTTTTGGATTGTCTCCTTGCGGACGAATCTGAGCTGAATTGTCGGAATCGGTGGAGGCGCGGCCGGCCTTCTCCTCCTCGATGCCTGACTCGGCCAACTCTAGCGCCTTGCACATCACCGCCCCCCGGGTTGCGTCCAGAACTAGGTTCAGGGAAAAGGTTCCGTCATCGTTCCAGCGCCATGAGCAGTGCGAAGGATCTTCGTTGCCTACTTCTCCGCCTCCGTTTCCTCCGTCCTTGTCCTTTTCCGCGTCGATCTTCAACTGGAGCGTGACAAGGCGTTCGAGCCTGCGTGCCGAGTATCGCAAAGCCTCTGAGACCCACCTTCTTTCGGTTTCGGCTGTGGCTATTCGGGTGACGGCTCGGACCTTTGAATACGAGATGGCTCCATTGCCAAACACCTCTCGCAGGTGCGGCAGTGCCTGGAGCGCGCGGGCCACACGCAGATACTCGTAGCTGGCGCGCAGCCCGATACCGCAACGCCAGGACAGCCAGTGGGCGCAGGATGGCATACCTGCCTTGGCCCACCCCTTCCGCTGATCGAAAATCGTGATCACACTGAGCCAGTGGCTCGTTGCGGCGGAGATCCGACTCGCCCAGCTACAGACCTCCGCCTCGAGTTCGGGAAGTGGGAGTGCCTCGAGTTGATTGTCGAACACAAGTTCGATTGTGAGTATCGCGGGCGCCGCTGTCAATGCCCTGTGCGCGTTGCGGCCAGATTTTCTTCCGCACGTCGGCTAGCTTGAGGTTGTGGTTACACGGAAATCCAATTTTCGCGAGCGGGTCGCATGTGAGGCTCACGTCGCTGCGTATCGCGGTGCACTCACGCGGGGCCTGACCCGGGTCGCCTCCCTCGTTAGGTGGCGTCGGACACCGCTCGACCGCGAACCTCTATCTGTCTGCCGCTTGACGTGTCCGCGCCAGGAGGAGAGAATCGATCGTGTGTTCGATGTCGGTTCTACTCGGGGAGGGAGGCTAGCTTCGCAGATAAGCGAGAACTGCAAGGACGCGACGATGATCGGTAGTACTCGGTTCCAGGCGGAGTTTGGAGAAGACGTTGGAGATATGTTTCTCCACTGCGCCGCTGCTGACGACCAGGTGAGCGGCTATAGCCGTGTTGGATCGACCCTCGGCCATCAGTGTGAGGACTTCGCGCTCGCGAGGAGTAAGGGTAATCATGGGATCGTCCCGCCGATTGCGGACGAGTAGCTGTGCGACTACTTCCGGGTCCATCACTGTTCCGCCGGAGGCTACGCGTCGGACTGCATCGATGAACTCACGGACATCCGCGACGCGATCTTTAAGAAGGTATCCGACGGCCCCGGCCCCGTCTGCGAGCAACTCTGCCGCATATTGTTTTTCGACATATTGACTGAGGACGAGTACGGGTGATCCGGCAACCTCGGAGCGTGCGCGAATAGCAGCGCGCAGCCCTTCGTCCCGGTGGGAAGGAGGCATGCGAACGTCTACTACGGAGACGTCAGGTCTATGGGCCATGACGGCATCCACAAGGCTCGGGCCGTCTCCGACAGTGGCTACGACCTCGCAACCCGCGTCGGTGAGAAGGCGCCGCAACCCTTCGCGGAGCAGTACCGAGTCCTCGGCGATGACAATCCGCACAGTGCATCAGCCCTTCTTCGGATCTGGCATGGACATCGGTTGGGGGTGACGCTACTCGGGGAGGAGCATCGGCGGCCGACACATGCGACCTCCGCTCAGGGCGTGATCCCTGAGCGGAGGCGACTGGCAAATTGGCGACTCGTAGGGTTGTGGCAGTCGGTTGGCTAGGCGTGGCAAGCTTGGTCCTCGTGGGCAGCGGGTGGTCAGTGAACGGGGGCACGGCTCGCTTCGGGCGAGCTGTCACCTTCGCTGCGTCGTCTGTCTGCCTGGCGTGGCTGGCCCATCTCATGGGTGGAGCCGGACGGCCGGCTCTCGGAATCACCGTGGTGTCGTTCCTGCTGCTCACTCGGATCGCCTTCGGGCTGGGCAGCAGGGAGCGCGGCCTGGCGGCGGTGCTGTCGGCAGTCGCCGTGACCCAGGTGTTCCTCCACGTGGCCTTCCTCCTTGCGCAGCCGCATGTTCATCTGGCCTGCCTGCGCTGTTCGGTGGACAGCCGGATGTTCGTGGCGCACGTGGTGGCGGCTGCGGTGATAGCGGTCTCGCTACGACGGGCGGAGAGGTTGCTGTGGTCCGCGACACGGATGCGGCCCAGCTCGCTGCTTGTGGTGCTGTTCCTGCCGGTGACTGAGCTGGCCGCGCCGTCGGTGCCACTGGTCTTCAAGATTGACTGTCGGCGGCGGCCCCCTCGGGCGCACACGCGGCCGCTGGGGCGTAGCGCCCGGCGACGGGGCCCACCCGAGGCGCCGCCGGAGGCCTATGGGAGGGCGTCGATGCGCGGCATGCCTCGAACTGCGCGCTGACCCTTTCGGACAGAAATACACTCCTCCGGCCTGCGCGGAATGCCGAGGCATTCTCTTGCTGTGCTTGGATTTTCTGGAGGGGGCTTTCATGTATCGTTTCTTCTCGCGTGCCGGGATCCTGGCCGGCGTAGCGGGAGTCACGCTGGCGGCGACCGTTCTGCCGGCGTCAGCGCATGTCACGGTTCAGCCGGCGACAGCGTCGGCGGGGAGCTATACGACTTTGACGTTCAAGGTTCCGACGGAGGAGGACAACGCTTCGACCACGGGGATCGACGTGCAGTTCCCGGTTGACAGTCCAATTGCTTCGGTATCGGTCCAGCCGAAGGCAGGGTGGACGTACAAGATCACCAAGGAGAAGCCGGCGACACCACTGCGTACCGATGACGGGGTGGTGAGCGAAGTGGTCACCCGGATCACGTGGAGCGCGGCACCGGGAAGCCCGGGGATCCAACCAGGTGAGTTCGACACCTTCCTAATCTCAGCGGGGCCGTTGCCGGACCGTGCGGGCGCTCTTGCATTTAAGACGCTGCAGACCTACTCCAATGGTGATGTTGTGCGCTGGGTGGATGTTCCCCAGGCCGGAGGGGGGGAGCCGGAGCACCCGGCGCCGTCCGTTGCGGTCACCTCGGGCTCTACCGGAGGTGGAACACCCACGGGGGCGACAAGCGCGGTGTCCACGGCGGCGGCCGGCGGCGCACCTGGGTCCGAGGCGACATTGGCTGCCGGCGGCGATGGTGATGACGACGGGACGGCACGCACGCTGGGCACCGTGGGCATCGTGGTCGGTGCGCTGGGTCTCCTCGCCGGTGCGTTTGGGCTGGTCGTCGCACGGCGGCGGGCGTAGGACGCCGTGAGAAGGCTCCTTGTGGTGGTCGGGGCGGTCGTCGCGATGGCGGCCGCCCCGATCGTCCTTGGCGTAGGCCTCTCGCCGGCCTCCGCGCATGCGCTTCTGACCGCTACTGATCCTGTGGACGGCGCGGCGCTGAGTGCGTCGCCTACCAGGATTGTCCTGAGCTACAGCGAGTCGGTCCGGGTCTCTGACGACTCGATCCGCGTGCTTGATGCGGCGGGGAACAGGGTCGACAACGGGCACGCAGGTCCCGGCGGGAAGGCATCGCAGGCCGCGGTGCAGGTGCGACCAGGCCTACCGACTGGTACGTACGTGGTGAGTTGGCGAGTGATCTCCGCTGACAGTCACCCGGTTTCGGGCGCATTCGCCTTCGGCATCGGCGGTCCACCGAAAGCAGGCGCGGCCCATGCCGAAGGTGATACCGGTGGCTCACCGACGGTGGGATTCCTGTTCGGTGTCGCGCGATTCCTGGGTTATGTCGGCGTGGGTGTGCTCCTGGGAAGCTGTGTGTTTCTCGCGGTGCTGTGGCCGCGGGGTTTTCGTGCGAGGGGCGCAGGACGGCTGTTGGCGGTTGCCTGGGCGGTGACGGCTCTGGACGCGGTCGCGCAGCTTCTGCTGCAAGGGCCGTATGCGGCCGGTCTTGCCCTTGGTGGAATCTTCCGATGGTCGGTGCTGTCGGCCACGGTTGAGGAGCGCTTCGGGCACCTGCTGCTGGTCCGGTTGCTGGCGCTCGTGCTTGCGGCGCCGTTGCTGCGTCGGGCTGTGCGATCCGGCTCACTTGACCCGTGGCGGCGGGGGGAGCTGGCAATGCTCGGGCTCGCCGTCGCGGTGACCTTTGCCGCGATCGGCCATGGAAGCGTGGGCGATGTGGTCGGCCTGGCGATCGTCAGCCTCACTCTGCATGTGGTCGGCATGTCCATCTGGCTCGGGGGCCTGGCGGTCATCGCGCTGCTGCTGATCCGGCAGGCGTCGGCGGAGGACCTGGCGACCGTGCTGCCGCGATGGTCCCGGCTGGCGATTGGCTCGGTGATTGCGATTGTGCTCACCGGCCTCGTGCAGAGCTGGCGGGAGATCGGCACGCTCCCGGCCGTGATCGACACGAGCTATGGGCGAACGCTGCTGTACAAGGTCTGGGCGGTGCTCGGCATGCTTGCCGTCGGAGCGCTGGCACAGCGATGGGTTCGACGGCACTACGGCGGGAGCGGGAGCGGCGCGAGTGCGGAGCCTGGAGTCGCGGCGCTGGCGGGGCTCCGGCGTGGAGTGGCATTCGAGCTGGCGGTCGGCGCGGTCGTGCTCGGATTCACAGCTGCGCTGGTGAACATGGTGCCCGCCCGCACGAGCTATGCACCGCCGTACACCGGTACTGCCATTGCTGGCCCGATGACGGTCAAGGTGCGGGTTGCTCCGACGCGGGTGGGTTCCGAATCCCTGGAGGTGTACGCACAGGCACCGACTGGCAAGCCGCAGAAGCTGGTGGCGGCGACCGCGGAGCTGTCACTCCCGACCGAGGATCTCGGGCCGTTTCAGGTCCCGCTGGACCTCGTTGATGTCGGGCACGCCCGCACAGATCGGATCCAGACGCCGTTGGCCGGGAAATGGCAGCTGCGGTTGACCCTCCGACTCAACGACTTCGACCAGTACGTGACCACCCTCTACTACACCGTCCGGTGACCGTGGTCCCGCACCGGACGGCCGATATCCGAACCGCTGAGTTCAGACGGTCACGGGGCGGAGGACAGCCGACGAGGTCCTTTCCGAGGTGGTGGCGGGGGCGCTGGAGGGTGCCGGACTCGTGACGGGTGTGGTGGACTTGGTGGTCTGCTCGGACGGCGCTGTCTGCATGGCGCCGGCCGTCGCGGTACCAGGCGATGGGGAGGCGGCCCTCCGCGAGGGGGTGGTCGAGGGGGGTGGTGACCCGGGGGAGGCCAACGTCGTCGGCTGCGGCGCCGGGGCCGGGGAGGATGTCGCGTGGACGGGCGGCGGCACCGTGATGGTCGAGCCGGGAGCGCCTGTGCCTGCGCCAGTACCTGTGCCTGAGCCCATCCCGGGGATCGTCGGCGTCAGGACTGACGGCGGTGTCACGATGGTCGGTGGGGTGGAGCCCGGCACGGTGGGTGTGACGGGCTTGGCCGGGGTGGTGACGGTCGGCACGGCCGGCGGCGCGGGGGATGCCACGTGCGGTCTGTCCACGGGGAGCGCTGGCGTGGGTGCGAGGCGCTGCACGTCGCGGGCGATCGGCTCCACCAGGCGTGGCTGGACCTCTCGGGGGGCACGGCCCCGGCTGGTGTAGGCGCCCGCGACCGTCGGGATCAGGTCTGGGCTGGTGGCGTCATGCCCGCCAGTGGCGGCCGGAGCGGATGACGGGCGGGCCACCGGCAGGGTGGGCTGTGGGGTGACGATCGACACCCCCGCCGCGGAGATGAGCCGGGGCTCGGCGGACGGCCAGTTCATCGCGGCGGTCAGGCCCGCCACCGCGGCGACGACCGCCGCGGCCGCCGCCATTGCCGGCCGGCTGCGCCAGTCGGGCGTGGCACGGGCAGCAGCCGCGCCACCAGCGGCCGGCAGGTGCCCAGTGGCGCCGGCGTCATCGTCGGCGCTGTCCATCCGCATCAGCGGCAACGGCACCACGCGAGCGGCAGGTTCGGCGAGGCCGCCGTCGGCGGCGGGAGTGGCAGCGACGGGGGGAGCCTTCAGGAGACTGATCTTCGATGTCTCGGCGGCGCGCCGGCTCGCCACGGCGGTGGCGGCGGCCTCGGCGACCACGGCGGCGCGGTCGAAGGTGCGCGCGAGGCCGACGCGCAGGCTGGCGGGGGCGGGCACCACGGCGCCGACAAGCAGGTCCTCCGGCGGCACTCCGTGCGGCACGGGGATGCTGCGGGCCTGCGGCGATCCCGACCAGGCCAGCGCGCTCCCGCGAGCGAGCTCCAGCAACCAGGACCGCAGCCCGGCCGGGTTGCTCAGTGGGTTGAGCCGGGTGCGGGCGACCAGGGCGAACGCCGTGCCGGCCGCCGCTCGGGCGACCGTGGGGTCTCCCAGGATCAGCAGGCACATGGAGAAGACATCATCCGCGTAGAGATCGTAGAGGTCGTCGAACGCCTGCCGATCACCACGGCGGACACGGGCCACGAGGTCCGCGTCGTCGTCCATACTCTCGCTTCTCCCCGGAGGACTAGCGGCGGGCCCGGATCGGGTGGTGGCGCCAATGCTAGGAGTCCGGCCGCACTAACGGGTGAACGTTGTGAGGATTTTGTTGTCGTCGATTCGACAGTCCGTATCACTTGACTGAAAAGCCGACCGCACTTTTGCGGCTTTTGTCAAACTATGGCCGGGCTGGTGGCGGGGCTTCAGGGCAGGCCAGAGCCCCTGACGTGGCTGCGGACTAGTCAAATCAGTAGACGGACAATAGTCCAGCTCCAGTTACCCGGTCCAATTGCGTCACCGATCCGGCGCAGCCGGCGTTCCGCGCCGGGTCGGCCATTCGCGACCGCGGACCGGATCACGTGATGATTGCTCCGTGAACGGTATGTCGAGGCCGAACCCGGCGGAGACGGTGACGATCAGGACGTCGGCGGTTGCAGCGCGAGTTTCGCCTTGGCGGTGGCCGTCTGCCCATTGCGGGTGTAGGTCACCTCGACCTCGTCCCCGATGGCGTGGGACCGCACCGCGGCGATGAGGGAGTCCACGTCGGTGACCGCCCGATCGCCGAGCTTGGTGATCACATCGCCGTTCTGCAGACCTGCAGCCTGCGCTGGGCCGCCGTTGACCATCGACCGGATCTGGGCGCCGCTGCCACTGGCCGCGGTGGAGCGGCTGTTCTCGTCCGCGGTCGACGCGGTGACTCCCAGGTAGGGGTGCTGTGCGCGGCCCGCCGTGATCAGCTGGGTCGCCACCGACTCGGCGTAGTTGCCGGGGATCGCGAAACCGACGCCGATGTTTCCTGACTGCTGACTGCCACCGAAGGGGCTGCCACCACCGCCACCGACGGTCGCGATCGCGCTGTTCACTCCGATGATCTCGCCACGGCTGTTGACCAGTGGGCCACCGGAGTTGCCCGGGTTGATGGGAGCGTCGGTCTGGACCGCGTCAAGGACCGTGTTCTGCTGGTCCTGGACGGTGGAGTCGCCTGTGCGCACCGGGCGGTGCAGGGCGCTGACGATGCCCGAGGTGACCGTTCCGTTCAGGCCGAGCGGGCTGCCCACCGCGACGACCAGCTCACCGATGTTCAGCGCATCGGAGTTGCCGAAGGTGGCCGCGGGCAGGCCCGAGGCGTCGACCTTGATGACGGCGAGGTCGGAGCTGGGATCCGTGGCGACGACCTTGGCGTCGTACGTGCGGCCGTCCTGGAGCGTGACCGTGAGAGTGCCGCCGCCGGAGGCGCCCGAGACGACGTGGTTGTTGGTCAGGATGTGCCCGTCCGCACGGATGATCGTGCCGGAGCCGGTACCGGACTCGTTGCTGGACTCCTCCGAGATCGTCACCACGCTCGGCAGGATCTTCTTCGCGGCCGCGGCCACCGTGCCCGAGGCCGCGGGGGACGTGCCGCCGGCGGTGGAGCCGCTGTTCTGCAGTCCCGCGGTGGTCACCACCGTGCTCCCGCCGTCGTCCCCCGCGACCAGCGCACCGACGCCGCCGCCGATACCGGCGGACACCAGCGCGATGGCGAGCCCGGCTGCGACCAGCCGACGCCGGCGCAGGGCGGTCGGGGCGGAACCGCCCGCCGCGAGCCGGCCGCTATAGGGCCCTGCAGCGTCGGGTGGGAACTGGCTGGTGGGCGGAACCCCGCCGACCCCGGCACCCGCCACAGGCATCGGCCCGGACCCGGAGCCGCTCCACGGGCCCGGCCACGGCTGCCCACCGGTGGGCGGGCCGTACGGGTCGCCGGGACCGGAAGCGGGCCCGGGACCGAAGGGCACTGGCCGGCCCGGGCCGCTGGGGGCAGGCGCGGGCGCGCCGCCGCCGTAGGGCGCGGGCGGGAGTCCCGCCTGACCACCCGGGGGCCGGCGGTCAGGCGGAGGGGAGCCAGGGCCGGGTGGGTGAGGCTGTTCGGCCTGCGACCCGAACACGCCTTCGACGGGCGGGGCCCAGGGGGACGGCGATTCGTGCCCGGCGCCGGACCCCTCCCGGCCGCCGCCCTCGCGGGCGTCATCGGCGCTGTCGCTGAAGGGGGGACGCGGTGTCATGGTAGGCACTTTCCCTTGCGAGCCTGAGCGATTCCTGAATACCGACCAACGTTCCGGTAAGCGGTCGTCCGCCTCGACCGCCACACGGCCGTCGCGGGGTTCGACAGGGTCAGGAGTTGGTGCGGCCCTCCGCAAGTAGATCACGGATCTCGATGAGCAGGCGCGCCTCGTCGGTCAGCACGGGCTCCTCCTCGGCCGGAACCTGGCCGCTGGCGCGCCGCTCGCTGATGGTCTTCAGGGGGAGCACCACCACGAAGTAGATCACCGTGGCGACCGACAGGAAGGCGATGACGCTGTTGATGAACGCACCGTAGCGGAAGACGCTGTCGTTGATCTTGAAGGTGAGGGCCGAGAAGTCGGGCTTGCCGAAGATCGCGGCGATCAGTGGCGTGAAGATGTTCTGCACCAGGGACGTCACCACGGCGGTAAACGCGGTGCCGACGACCACGGCGACGGCCAGATCGACCACGTTCCCGCGCATCAGGAACTGCTTGAAGCCCTTCACGACGGTCTCCCCCCTACGGGTTGCTGGTGTGCCATGGGAGGATATCGGCGCACGTCGAAGGGTATCCGACCAGCCCTCTATGTCCCTGATGGGCCGCTGTCAACTAGGCGCGCGCAACGTCCCGGCAAATCCGTGGTACACCGGTGGGACGAACGGATGCGCGTGGGGCTCGGAATCGGAGGTCGTCTGGTGACGGACGGTGCGCGACGGGCCGAATGGGACGAGGACGCGTACGGCCGGGGTCGGCGTGGTGATGGTGGCCGCGTTCCGTCCACGAATCGGGCGCCGGGGTCAGGCGGATACGGCAATCCGTCCGGCTACGACCCGCGTCCCGGCTATCCGGGCACTGCTCGCCCAGATGGTGCCGGGGGGTATCGGGCGCCCGGCGGCTATCCGCCCCCGGACGACGGCCAGGCGTCCGCCGGAAATCGCCGCGCGGACTCCGGAGGCGCTCGCGGCTACCGTGGCGGTCAGCCGGGTTACCGGGACAACCAGTCCGGTTACCCTGACGACCAGCCGGGTTACGGTGAACCCGGTTATGACGACGCCGGATATCGGGCCCCGCAGCCCGACCGTTCCAACCCGCGTGGTCGGCCGGAGCGGCGTGGGGCGCATCGAGGGCGCGACGCGCAGGCGCCCCGCGAACGGCCGGATGCCCCCGGCCAGCAGGGCGCCCGCCCTGCCGAGGCGACCGGCGGAGGCACCTCGGTGCGCAAGGCGCTCGTTCCTCCGGCGGGCGGTCGTCGTGGTCCCGGCCAGCCTCGGACCGGACCCACCCCCATACCGGGACCCGCCGCACCCGGAGCCCCCGGGCCCGGATTCGCCGGACGGCCCGGCCCTGCTGGTGGCGGCGCCTCCGACTTCGGTTCTACCCCCCCGGGGTATGGTCCTCCGGCCGGGTACGGGAGCGTTGAATCCTCACCCGTGTCCGGTGCGCCGCGTACCGGCCCCCGGCGCAGCCGTGCCGGGCGGACAGACAGGGCTGGGCCAGGCTCGCTCACCGACCGCGCCGACCGCGCCGACCGCGCCGACCGCGCCGACCGCGCCGACCGCCCGGGGCATCCTGGGCGACCCTCGTCCGCAGGGGCTGACGACCGCTCCAGCCGCTCCGCTGGGCCGGATGGCCCTGATGGCACCTATCCTCCCGGCACCCCGGGTAAAGGGGCTCCTCGGCGGCCCGTGGGCGAGCTGGGAGTTGACGAGACGGGCCTCGTTCGCCGGCGTGGCGGGCGACCTGCCTCCAGGCCAGGTGCCGGCGGCATGCCTGACGCTGACGATGCCAGCCGGACCGGGGCGTTTGATCCGCCGTCGCGACCGCAGCGTCATGACCGGGCCGCGACCCCCTCCCGTGGCGCGGCCAGGGGCGAGCGTCCGACCGGACCGGGACCTGGCCGGCGTGCCGCGGACCCGTCGGCCACCGTGGTCAGCGGTCGGCTCGGGGCGCCGTCCTCGCAGTCGCAGGGCGGACGGAGCCGGCCCGTGCCTCGCCGCTCGGGCGGCCCGTTGACCGCGGCGATGGAGCGCGACCTCGCCGCCGGCGGGGTGGACCTCGTCGACGGTGCGGATCCGCGTGATGACGACCTCATCGATGGCCGGGGATCTGCTGGCCGGGAACCCGCTGGCCGGGATGACGCCGGGGCCGAGTCGATGTCGTTCCTGCGGCGGCTCGCGGTGGCGATGGTGGTGCTGGCAGTGGCTCTCGGCGTCGGCGTTGGCGCGGGCGTCGTGTGGGAGAAGGTGCGGCCCAGCGGTCGCACAGCGGCGAGCGGGTCGGACCAGCCGACGTCCGGGGCCGCGAGTTCGGCGTCGCCGGGAGCGACAGCCACCACCCCGCCGGCGGTCGCGGGCGCGGGCACGGCGGCGACCGGGCAGATCGCGGTGCCGGCCGACTGGGTCGCCTTCACCGACCCGCAGCAGAAGGCGAGCTTTTCCCATCCACCGGTATGGAAGCTGCGCCGGGACAACACCGGCGTCTTCTACGGCGAGCCCGGAGCGAAGGCGACCGACTACGGTCCACAGATGATCGGTGTCGCCCGCATCGCCGGCTCCGATGCGACGGCGGCGCTGGCGAAGGTCCAGGCGGGAGAGTTCGACGGCGTGGCCGGGCTGACGAAGGAGCGATCGGGCGCCGCGACCGACACGAACGGTCAGCCCACGCAGGAACTCGCGGGCTCCTACGACCGTGAGGGCCAGCGGGTGTCCTACCTGATGCGGACGATCTCGGCCGACGGCGCCGTCTACGTCCTGATCGCCCGCGTGTCGACCAGTGCGGCCGCGAGCCTCAACACGCTGATGGGAGCCCTGCGCTCGTCGTTCTCACCCGTGACCTGAGCCAGGAGCCGAGAACCGAGCGGGAGGCGCCTGGATCACATTCGCGGCCCGGGCTGGGCGGAGCGCGCCGGAGCGAGCAGGTTCCAGAGCACCCCGGCGGTGGCGAAGCCGGCCGGTCCGGTCCGGGGCGGCCAGCCGTGCGCCATCGCTGGCAGCAGGAACTGCACGACCCGAGCCGACGAGGAGCACTGGGCCTCCCTCCGGATCGCCACAGCCCCGCTGCCTGCCGGTTGCTCGCCCTCGGACGGCGCTGCCGCCGGTATTCCGACCGCGGGTATCCCGGCCGCTGCCTGTCCGGCTGCTGCCGCCGGCGGCTGACCCGCTGCCTGTCCGGCTGCTGCCGCCGGCGGCTGACCCGCTGCCTGTCCGGCTGCCGTCTGACCGGGGGCTGGGAGGGCCGCCACCGCGGGCGGTAGGGCGGTCGTGGCGGGGCTCGCTGCCGGGGCGGTGGCGGACAGCCCGTCTGGTATGGGCGCGGTCGTCGGCGCGCCGTTCCAGGGCACGCCGTAGGAGTCGGTGAAGACGGAGTCGCCCGGTGCGGTGGGCACCGGGCAGCGGTCCTCGGCCCGGAAGGGCGCCATGCTCTCCTCGACCGGGGTGATCGCCGTCTGCAGAACCGGCGACCAGGTGGTCCCCTGGTACGGGACATGACCGTCCTGGCCACCGTGCACGACGACGAGGGTCACCGGGGCGGCTGGGTGGCAGTCGGCGACCTCGCGGCTGCCCGAGACGACCGCGACGCCGGCCAGTTCGTCCCCGTGTTCGCAGGCGTAGCGGTAGGCGAGCATCCCGCCGTTGGACAGCCCGATCATGTTGACCCGCCGCCGGTCCACCGGGTACTTCTCGCTCAGATGGGCGATGAGCGCGCGTAGCCACCCGACATCGTCGACCCGCTGGGCGGCGGCGACGTCGCAACAGGTGCCGGCGTCCCACGACCTGCCGATCCCGTCGGGGTAGACGACGGCGACGCCGGCGGCCCGGGCAAGGCCGTCGAGGTCCCAGTTCGCCTTCGGGTCGGTGCCGTCGTAGTGCAGGCTGTGCAACGCGACGATGAGCGGGTAGGGCGTCGCGGTCCCGGGTGGGGGGAGCGTGATCCGGATCGGTGAGCCGCGCCCGGATCGCTCGAACGCGTCCGGCCCGGCGGTGGGGGCGGTGCTCGGCGTGGCATCGGGGACCACATGGCCCCGGCGTGACCCACCGACGACGCCACAGCCGGTCGCGGCGAGCAACGTGGGGACCAGGACGGTGAGGAGCCAGACCGCGGCGACGCGGCGGCGACGAACGGCCGGCACGCAGGCCATTCTGACTCGCCGGGCGCCCGAGGGACGTCAGCGGTGCCGCTGATTACCTTTCGTGTTTGGGCTGCTACGGGCAAGGTCGCCCTCGGGTGCCCGGACCACATTAAGGCGTGGTCGCTCAGTTGCGGAGGGTGGTGACCAGCGCCCACTCGACGGGCGTGCCGGGGCGGGCGGAGTGTTCTCCGCAGCGGTGCGATAGCGGTCGAACGCGGCCTGAGCGCGGCTCTCGAGGTCATCCACCAGCGCCAGCGACTCCCGAACCCGGCGCTCTCCCGCGGGGCCGGCAGCGAGGAGGTCGGACAGACAGTTGTCCACCGCACGCCGCGCCGCCAGCCAGCCGAGGAGCAGCCGGGAACGCTCCATGTCCGAGAACTCGTCCACCGAGATGTCCCTCCGCTCGCCACTCGTGACGTTGATCTGGCTCTGCCGCGAAGATCGGTCGCGCCCGGGGGAGACCGGCAGCGATCGATCGAGCGGTCTCCAGGCTGTGTCGGGCGCCCGGTCAGGGCGATAGGGGTGGTTCAGGTCGACGGCCGGTCCGAACGCCCGGTCCTCTCCCAGAGTGCCCCACCCGGGGGCCGAACGCGCCGTAGTTCGCCTAACGCACACCCACTGGTCCTCGCCTGAGGGTGGATGTAGGAGCTGATCACAGGTTACGGTGCCCGCCCGGCGGTGGGCGACCGGGCCAGGGCAACGGGCCGTTCGGCCCCGCCGGTATGGGTGATGCCGGAACCCACGGTGCCGCCGCGGGTTCCGGACGTGCTTCTTTGCCTGGCGTGGGGATCACTGCCCTCCGACGCGCCGCGGTCCCGGGCGCCGGCGCCGGTGAGGTCCACATCGTTAGTATAACGGAAAGTATTTGATCGTTGACTTGAAGCAAGGTGGCGAGAGAGGTCCTGCGCGCACCGCCATTGCCCGCCACCGCCTTCCACCGCCGCCACAGCCCGGCGTCCGGGGCCGGGGCCAGGCGGGCGACTACCGTCAGGTCGCATGAGTGTGTCGGTCTGCTGGCTGCGACGGGACCTGCGGCTGGGAGACAGTCCCGCGCTCGGCGCGGCAGCCCGGGACGCCGACGAGGTGCTCGTCCTGTTCGTGCTCGACGACACCCTGCGCCGCCCGGCCGGCCCGGTCCGGCTGGCCTTTCTGTATCGGTGCCTGCGTGAGCTGGATGAGCGCCTGGGCGGCCGGCTGTGTGTGCGCACGGGCGATCCGGCGCGGGTCGTTCCCGCGGTTGCCCGCGAGGTCGACGCGGCTCGGGTGCACCTGGCGGCGGACCACGGCCCGTACGGGCGGCGGCGGGACGAGGCGGTGGAGCGGGCGCTGCGGGACGACGGCCGCGAACTGGTGCGGACGGGTTCCCCCTACGCGGTCGCGCCGGGCCGGCTCCTGACCGGCAGCGGAACGCCGTTTCGCGTGTACACGCCGTTCTACCGGGCGTGGACGGCGCATGGTTGGCGTGCCCCGGCCGCCGAGCCGTCCGGGGTGCGCTGGGCCCGTCGGCCGTCCGACGGCATTCCCGGTGATCCGGACATCGGCGATGTTCAGTTGCCGCCGGCCGGCGAGTCCGCGGCGAGAGACCGGCTGGCCGAGTTTCTGGACGGCCCGCTGCACGGGTACGCCGAGCGGCGCGATGTGCCCGGCGAGGACACCACCTCGCGGCTGTCGCCCTACCTCAAGTACGGCTGCGTCCATCCGCGGACGGTCCTCGCCGACCTCGCCCGGGTCAGCGGCCCGGGCAGCGGCGGCACCGGTGGGGGGAGCAGCGGCGACGGGCTGGCTCGCGATGCCGAGAAGTTCCGGTCCGAGCTGGCCTGGCGGGAGTTCTATGCCGACGTCCTCGCGGCGAACCCGGCCTCGGCCCGCGAGGACCTGACCGACGCCCTGGCCGCGATGTCCTACGAGCCCCCGGGCGACACCCTCGACGCGTGGCGCTGGGGCCGAACCGGCATTCCCATCGTGGACGCGGGCATGCGCCAGCTGCTCGCGCAGGGCTGGATGCCCAACCGGGTGCGGATGATCGAGGCCTCGTTCGTCTGCAAGGACCTGCATGTGCACTGGACGCACGGCGCGCGCTGGTTCCTCGACCGGCTCGTCGACGGCGACCTCGCGTCCAATCATCACGGCTGGCAGTGGACGGCCGGCACCGGCACGGACGCCGCACCGTACTTCCGGGTGTTCAACCCGGTCTCGCAGGGGCGTACCTACGACCCGGACGGCACCTACGTGCGCCGGTGGATCCCGCAGCTGCGTGACGTCCCACGGTCGAAGGTGCACGAGCCGTGGACGCTGCCCGACGGTCCCCCGGCGGGCTATCCGGCACCGGTCATCGACCACGCCACCGAGCGCAGGGAGGCGCTGGCCAGGTACGAGGCTGCCCGCGCGCAGCGCGGCCGTTAGGGCACGGCACCCACGAACGGCCGAGCGCAGGCGCTGGCAAGCGCGACACGTGTCGGGAATCCGACAGCTTGGTTATCGCGTCCGCCGGATCCGACCCGTGGTGATTGGCGACCCTTGTTCCTGGGCAGGGAGTGTGTGGGCAGGGATCTCCCGCTCAAAGCCCGGTGGAGAGGTGACGGGCTCCGCCGGAGGTGGTCGCGCCCGCGTGGGGTGTGGAGGGCAACCCACGTGCGGCGCGCCACGTCAGTCCATCCCGCAACGGTCCTCAGGCGACAGCGGTCCTCAGGCGACAGCGGTCCTCAGGCGACAGCGGTCCTCAGGCGACGATGTCCACGGGGGTGCCGAGGGGGACGGTCTGGGCGAGGCGGGTGATCGCGTCGTTGCTCAGCCGGATGCAGCCGTGGCTGACGTCCTTGCCGATCATCTGTGGCTCGTTGGTGCCGTGGATGCCGATGACGGGCTTGTGGCCGTCGAAGGAGCTCATCGACGTCGAGAAGCCGGACAGGCCGAAGGCGTACGGTCCGTAGGCGCCGTTCGGGTTCGGTGGCCGCAGCAGTTCCATCAGGTAGAACCGCCCGCCCGGCGTCGGGGTGTCGGAGGTGCCGATGGCGACGGGCTCCTGGGCGATCTGTTTGCCGTCGCTGTACACCCGCAACTGGTGGGCGCCGCGGGACACCACGAGCCGGTAAGGCGTCTCGGACGCGGTGACCTGGTCGGCGCGCACCCAGCCGGTGCTGCCGTTGGGCTGCACCGGCAACAGCACCTGCCACCATCCGGGCATCTTCGCCTGGACCAGGAACACCCGCCTGACGCCGTTCTCGTTCGGGCTAGCCAACGTGGACGACGGTTGGTTGTCCGTGGGGGCTGTGTAGATGTCCACGCTCGCGCCCGACGCGGTCACCACGGTGCTACGTCCCTGCCCGAGGCCGGCGATCGCGGCGAGCTGGTTGCGCACCTGGGGGGTCAGGTTGGTGTCGGCCTTGTGTGTTCCGTCGCCGCCGCCGCAGCCGGAGAGCACGGCGCAGCCGACGGCGGCGGCCAGGATCGCGGCTGCCGCCCGCGGGCGGGGACGGCGGGCGGCCCTCCCGTTGCTCATCCCGTGTAGTGGGGAGTCACGGGGACGGCGGTGGCGACGGCCGGCACGGCCGCGGGCAGCGCGGCGGGAACAGCGACTGCCGGCACGGCTGCCGGCGTCGTGCTCGTCCCGCCGCAGTTCGACACCCCGACCGTCGGGACGGTCACGAGCAGGACCTTCGTCTGGGCGTCCCAGGGCGAGCCGATGACGGCGAGGGCCTTCGAGGGGATGTCGACCGTCTGCTTCGGGCCGATGTCCAGGATGCCGCCGCCGAGGTTCGTGTCGAACCAGCCAAATCCGAAGCTCTTGTCCGAGGTGTTCTTCAGCTTCCAGGCCGGCACCGTGCCGGTGCAGCTGAAGGTCAGGATGAGCGGGTTGACGTCGAAGTCCTCGATGCCGTTGATCTCCTTGTCCAGTGGCACCTTGAACGGCAGCAGGTCAAGGAAGTGATCGAGGGCTTCGTTGCCGGTGCCGCCGGCGACCGGGGCGGTGGTGGCCGTCGGTGACGCCGTCGCCGAGGCGGCCGCACCAACCGAGGCGTCGATGCCGGGCGTCGCGCTGGCGGTGAGCCCGGCGAGCGGGCTCGCGCTGGCATCGGGCGCGGGGGTCGTGGCGGTCGCGTCCGGCGAGGGCGTGGCGAACAGCCCATCCGTCAGCGAGGTGGGGGACGCGCTGGGGCTGCCCGCGGCCGGCGTCGGGGTGGGGGTCGGGGAGGCTCCGGCCGACGCGGAGGGTGAGGGCACCGGGGTGGCGGACGCCGGGGTGGCCAGGGCGATCGCCGCGACGCCGAGAACGCCGACCACCGCCGCCCGCATTCTGGTGCTGCGCATGAATCCGTCTCCCTCGACGTCTGCCGGGTAGGGAATGCTCCGACGGGACAATCCTTGATCCGGGGTGAAGGTAGCAACGCGGGACAGATCCGTATACATCCGGGTCTGGCGTAGCGGGAATGTTGTGCGGCACGACGCCCGGGGCGGTCCCCCGTGCGGCGGTCCGGCCGCCGGGTCCGGCCGCCTGTGCGCGGCTGGCCCACGACGGCGCCCGGCGCGATCATCACCCCGGAGGGGTGCGGTGCGGGTCACGGATGGTGACGGATGGGACCTCTCGCACGCATGTTCCCCCGGTTGGACCACCCGGTCGTCGCGGCGCCGCGAGGGAGGGTGTCGCCGGCGGTCCGAATTGCCATGGAGCCAGCGTCGAGAATGCTGCTTTCGTTTGTGTCGGAGCCAGACCATGCGGGATGTGTCGATCGTGTCGGTCGCCGCCGGGAGCGAGGTGGCTGGGAGCGGCGGAAGCGGGTCATCTACGTTCCGTGAAACGCGTACCGACAATCAGAGGAAATGTGCTGTCACGAGATTCTGTGAACGCCCCTCTGATTCCTGTTGGTCACGCTGCGGGGGCCGTGCGGCGACCGGGGGGTACGGGGGTGGGCGCGGGCGCGACCTCGGCCGTTGCCGGAGGGCCGGGGTGAGTTGCAGCCGATTACCCAGAAAAGCCCGTTTTCACCGCGCGGGCGAACGCGGTGAACGAGTTGACCGCGCGTCAGGGGGACAGGCGCTCGACAACCCAGAGGTCCTCGTCACCCGCGGACCGGCGGTAGCGGAGCCGGTCGTGTAGCCGGTCGGCGCGACCCTGCCAGAACTCTACGGTCTCCGGGACCAGGCGCACCCCGCCCCAGAACGGTGGGGTGGGCACCGGAGTACCCGGCGGCCAGCGCTCGGCGAGCTGGGCGGTGCGGGAGTCCAGCACCTCGCGGGACTCGATGATCTCCGACTGGTGGCTGGCCCACGCTCCGAGCTGGGAGCCGCGTGGACGGCTGGCGAAGTACCGTTCCGTCTCCGCCCGGCTGACGCGTTCCAGGGCGCCGATCGCCACCACCTGGCGCTGCAGGGCATGCCAGGGGAAGACCAGGGAGCCGAACGGGTTCTCCGCGCTCTCCCGCCCCTTGCGCGAGGTGTAGTTGGTGTAGATGACCAGGCCGCGATGGTCGAAACCCTTGAGCAGCACGGTGCGGGCGCTTGGCCGCCCGGCGGCCGATGCGGTGGCGAACACCGCCGCGTTGGCCTCGGGCAGACCGAGCCCGGCATGATCGCCGGCGGCCTCGGCGAACCAGCGGGCGAACTGCTCGACCCAGGTGGGAGCGAGCTGGTCCGCTTCCAGCGTGCCCGCCCCGTACGCTCGCCGTAGCCCGGCCGGACCAGCCCCGGACTCCGCGGTCCGGGACTCGTCTGCCTGGGACTCGTCTGCCTGGGACTGGTCTGGCTGGGACTGGTCTGGCTGGGACCGGTCTGGCTGGGACCGGATGGTCTGCGGCTCGGCGGCGGGCGACTGGGGATGGGGCCCGGGCGCGGACGGGAACGCGACCTCGGACTCGTGGTCGAGGTGGGCGGTGACGGGGGCGGCATCAGGCCGTGGCGGGCGGGGCACCCCACCGATCGTGCCAGCAGGGCCCTTCGTCAGCTGAGCGCGCGCAGGATCGTGGAGATCCCTCGATCCCAGTCCACCGTCAGATCGGTACAGGGCCGACCAACGAGCCGCGCGGGTGCCTCCGTGCCGGACAGCACCGCGGGGAGCAGTGTGATGCCGCGGCCGGAGAGCTCCAGTGCCAGCGCCGGAAGGAATTCCTGGGCCACCCACGGCGCGTGGATTCCGAGGGTCGAGTGACCGAGTAACAGGACATCCGCGGTCGCCAGGGTTTCGTTCCAGAACATCGGCACGCTGTCGCCGATACGCACCTCCCAGCGGTCGAGGTGCACGGCGTGGCCGACGGCATTGACCGCCCGCCCGAGGCGTTCGGCGGTGGCGATGTCGGCGGCCCGGTGACTGATGAAGACGAACGCCATGATCTCCCCGGGGTTACTCGGTCCAGTCGAAGCACAGCATGCCCGCCTGGCATTCCCGTGTGCTTCGTGTTGACCGTAGCGCGTGGTGATCCGAGGCCGCATACCTCCCCCCTGGGACTTCACGCGGCAGCTTCGTGCAAATAGTCATTCAACCGGGGCAAAACGGATATGATCTATATCATATTGCTGTATTAACGTGACAAACCCGCTACTGTGGGTGGTGTATGCGGGTCGGGGGCGCGCCTGCCGGACGGCCGAGAGCCGGTCGGGGTCTGGCGCGTCCGGATGGTGCGGGGCAGGATCGGATGGAGCAGGACCGACGGGGCAGCGCGCAGACGGGCCGCCGGTTGAACTCACGGACAGAAGCGGAGATCCGGACTCGATGGCCGAGAAGACAAGCGATTTCAAGCCCGGTCTGGAAGGTGTGATCGCCTTTGAGACGGAGATCGCCGAGCCGGACAAGGAGGGCAGCGCGCTGCGGTACCGCGGCGTCGACATCGAGGAACTTGTCGGCAAGGTGGACTACGGCCACGTCTGGGGCCTCCTCGTCGACGGGTCGTTCGAGCCGGGGCTGCCGCCGGCCGAGCCGTTCCCGGTACCTGTGCACTCCGGCGACATCCGGGTGGACGTGCAGAGCGCACTGGCGATGCTGGCGCCCTACTGGGGCCTGGGTCAGCTGATCGACATCACCCCGGAGCAGGCCCGGGACGACCTGGCGCGAGCGTCGGTGGTGGCCCTCTCCTTCGTCGCCCAGTCGGCGCGGGGTCTCGGTCAGCCGGCGGTGCCCCAGAAGGAGGTGGACCGGGCGCGGACGATAACGGAACGGTTCATGATCCGCTGGCGTGGCGAGCCCGACCCGAAGCACGTCCAGGCCGTCGACGCCTACTGGGTGTCGGCCGCCGAGCACGGCATGAACGCCTCGACGTTTACCGGTCGGGTCGTCGCCTCCACGGGCGCCGACGCCCCGGCCGCGCTGTCCGCGGCCGTGGGGGCGCTGTCGGGCCCGCTGCACGGCGGCGCGCCATCTCGGGTGCTCGCCATGCTCGACGAGGTCGAGCGCACCGGTGACCCGCTCGGCTACGTCCGGCGCGCGCTGGACCGCAAGGAGCGCCTCATGGGCTTCGGGCACCGCGTGTACCGCGCCGAGGACCCGCGCGCCCGCGTGCTGCGGCGCACCGCCCGTGACCTCGGCTCCACCCGCTACGAGGTGGCCGAGGCGCTGGAGGCGGCCGCGATCGAGGAGCTGACCAACCGCTTCCCGGACCGCCCGCTGCGCACGAACGTGGAGTTCTGGTCGGCCGTGGTACTGGACTTCGCCGAGGTCCCGGCCCATATGTTCACGTCCATGTTCACCTGTGCCCGCACCGCGGGCTGGAGCGCCCACATTCTCGAGCAGCAGCGCACGGGTCGGCTGATCCGCCCATCCGCGCGCTATGTCGGCCCGGATCCGCGCCCGCTCGGCGACGTCTCGCCGGAGGTGGGCCGTGGCTGACGTGCCCGCGATCGAGCTGCCCGCGGAGCTGCGCCCGGCGGACGGCCGGTTCGGCTGCGGCCCGTCCAGGATCCGCCCGGAGGCGGTCGCGGCGCTGGCGGCCAGCGGCACCACCTACCTCGGCACGTCGCACCGGCAGAAGCCGGTCAAGAGCCTCGTCGGCAGGGTCCGCGCCGGTCTCGGCGAGCTGTTCTCGCTGCCGTCCGGGTACGAGGTGGTTCTTGGCATCGGCGGGGCCACCGCGTTCTGGGACGCCGCCGCCTTCAACCTCGTGCGGAACCGTTCCCAGCACCTCGTCTTCGGTGAGTTTGGTGGAAAGTTCGCCGACACGACGAAGGGCGCGCCGTTCCTGGCGGAGCCGTCGGTGGTGTCCTCGCCGCCCGGCACCCACCCGGACTGGGCCCCCGAGGCCGGCGTCGACGTCTACGCCACCCCGCACAACGAGACGTCGACCGGCGTCGCCCGCCCGGTGCGCCGCCCGACCGGTGAAGGTGTCGACGAGGGTGCACTGCACCTGGTCGACGCCACCTCGGGCGCCGGCGGCCTGCCGGTGGACCTCACTGAGGTTGACGTCTACTACTTCGCGCCGCAGAAGAACTTCGCCTCCGACGGCGGCTTGTGGACGGCGCTGGTCTCGCCCGCGGCGATCGGCCGCCTCGCCGAGATCGCCGCGACCGACCGCTGGATCCCGCCGTTCCTGGACCTGACGACCGCGCTCGACAACAGCGTCAAGGACCAGACCTACAACACCCCCGCGGTGTCGACGCTGTTCCTGTTCGCTGACCAGATCGAGTGGATGCTCGCCCAGGGCGGCCTCGACTGGTGCGTGCGGCGCACGGCGGAGTCGTCGTCGATCCTCTACACCTGGGCGGAGAAGACGAGTTTCGCGACGCCGTTCGTCGCCGACCCCGCGCAGCGCTCCCAGGTCGTCGTCACCATCGACTTCGACGGGGTGGACGCGGCCGCGGTCGCGAAGGTGCTGCGCGCGAACGGCGTCGTCGACGTCGAGCCCTACCGCAAGCTCGGCCGCAACCAGCTGCGCGTCGCCTGCTTCCCCGCCGTCGACCCCGCCGACGTGGAGGCCCTCACCACCAGCATCGACTACATCGTCGAACGCCTCTAGCGTCTGGTATCCGCCGAACGCCTCTAGACGTTCAGGAGTCCGTCCTTCGCCCCTGGCGTGGACGACCAGCATGGACGCAGCGGGCCGGGGATGCCTCTCATCTCCCGGCCCGTTCGTCCCTCTCCGGCCCACCCGTTGTTCCGGCGAGGTACCTGACCAGTGCTGAAACGGAGCTGGACGGATTCGGCGAGCGTTCTCCCGGCACGCTAGCGGGGCGCGGCTCGTTCTGCTCGCTCACAGGCCGTCTCGTGAGCGTGCAGCGGAAAGGCATCTGGAAGGGACTTGCCGCTGTGCCCGTGGGATCGCAGCAGCTCGCGAAGCTGCTGCGCGTGGATGCCAAGTTGGCGGTGTCGGCGTCGAGGGAAAACGAACGTGGCCGGCGAGCTTGAGGGCTCGCCGGCCACGTTCGGCGGTACGGCGGTTCGTCCGTCCAGAGACCGGGACCGCGGTGGGGAGCTAGCGCAGGGGGCGCTCCGGGGCGGCCTGGGCGGCCTGGGCGGCGATCGGCTCGGCCTCGGTGTCGGCGGCGGCGGAGCGCTCGTCCATCGGGACGTAGGGGCGCTGGTCGTAGCCGACGTAGAGCTGGCGCGGGCGGGCGATCTTCTGCTCGGGGTCGAGCAGGCCCTCCTCCCACTGCGCGAGCCAGCCGGGCATCCGGCCGATCGCGAACAGCACCGGGAACATCTCCACCGGGAAGCCCATGGCCTGGTAGATGATGCCGGTGTAGAAGTCGACGTTCGGGTAGAGCCGCCGCGAGATGAAGTACTCGTCCTCGAGGGCGATCCGCTCGAGCTCCATCGCGAGGTCCAGCAGCGGGTTCGTGCCGGTGACCTTGAAGACCTCGTCGGCGACCTGGCGGATGACGCGGGCCCGCGGGTCGTAGTTCTTGTAGACGCGGTGGCCGAAGCCCATCAGCTTCTTCTTGCCGTCCTTCACCTGGGCGATGAAGGAGGGGATGTTCTCCACCGAGCCGATCTCGGCGAGCATCCGCAGCACCTGCTCGTTGGCGCCGCCGTGCAGCGGGCCGTACAGGGCGGCGATGGCGGCGGCGGCCGCGGAGAACGGGTCGGCCTGGGAGCTGCCGACGGCGCGCATCGCGTTGGCCGAGCAGTTCTGCTCGTGGTCGGCGTGCAGGATGAACAGCACGTCGAGGGCGTGCTCGAGGTTCGGGTCCGGCTCGTACTTGAGCTCGGTGGCCTTCCACATCATGTTGAGGAAGTTGCCGGCGTACGACAGGTCGTTGTCCGGGTAGACGTACGGGAAGCCGACCGAGTGCCGGTACGAGTACGCCGCCAGCGTCGTGATCTTGGCGATCAGGCGGACGATCTGCAGCCGGCGCAGGCCCGGGTCGTCGATCGTCTTGGCGTCCGGGTAGAAGGTCGACAGCGCGCCGACCGTGGACACGAGCATGCCCATCGGGTGGGCATCGTGGTGGAAGCCGTCGACGAACTTCTTGATCGACTCATGCACCAGGGTGTGGTGCGTGATCTCGTCCTCCCACGTGGACAGCTCGTCCGACGAGGGCAGCTCGCCCGCCAGCAGGAGGTACGCGACCTCGAGGAAGCTGCTCTTCTCGGCGAGCTCCTGGATCGGGTAGCCGCGGTAGCGCAGGATGCCGGCGTCACCGTCGATGTAGGTGATGGCGCTGCGACAGCTTGCGGTGTTCGTGAACGCGGGGTCGTAGGCCATCAGGCCGAAGTCGTCGTCGCTCGTCTTGATCGAGCGGAACGCACTCGCGCGAACCGTGCCGTCCGTGACCGGGATCTCGTAGGTCGTACCGGTTCGGTTGTCGGTAACGGTCAGTGTGCTGACCTGCTCGGACACGCCGGGCTCCTCTCGCGGTGGCGATGCCGTCGTTGCACGGCTCTGGCCCCAGCCGGGGCGCGCATCCGGGTACGGAGCGCTCACTCCGGTTTGCTGGCTCACATGGTTCTTCCCAAGTCTGGCCGTTCGCGCCTGCACATGCCCGTGATCGGTGAGCCTCATCCCACGTGTGCTGCGCCACCCCATATGGGACAGCCGCTTCCCAGGGTGAGATCGGCATGGCCGGACACAGCGGGTGAGAAGCGCGGACAGGGTCGGCAAAGCTACCCTGACCTACCCAAATGGGGAGGTGTTGCCCTGCTGGTCGCGGTCGACGACGGCCGCGGACCGACCGTGGGACGACGCCGCCCCGGACGGCGTCGCCCCTGATGGCGTCGCCCCGACCGACTGCGTCCCCGACGGCTGCGGCCCGACTGGCTGGGCCGCGGCGGGCGTGGCGCGCAGCCATGCCAGAACGGCAAGAACCCGCCGGTTGTCGTCGGCGGATGCCGGCATGCCCAGCTTGGTGAACACACCGGCGATGTGGTTCTCCACCGTCTTGGGCGCCAGGTGCAGGCGGGCTCCGATGCCCTGGTTGGAGCGCCCCTCCGCCATATGGGCCAGTACCGAGCGCTCCCGGGGGGTCAGCCGGGCCAGTTCGTCGGCATGGCGCCGGTGCGACAGCAGGCCCGCGACGATCTCCTCGTCGAGGACAAGCCGCCCCTCGACGACGCGGCGCAGCGCGTCCCGCAGCGCACCGACATCGTCGACCCGGTCCTTGAGCAGGTAGCCGAGACCGCCACTGCCTCCGTTGAGCAGGCGCAACGCGTACGGCATCTCGGCGTAGGTGGAGAGCACGAGCACGGCGATCCCGTGGTGACGGGCCCGGATGTGCTCGGCTGCGACCAGTCCCTCGTCCGTGTAGGTCGGTGGCATCCGGATGTCGAGGATCACCACGTCGGGCTGACTGCGGTCGAGACCGCGGAGCAGCTCGTCGGCGGTGGCCGCCCGCGCGATGACCTCCGCCCCCGTGCTGGCCAGCAGCATCGCCAGCCCGTCCCGGAACAGTGCCGAGTCGTCCGCGATCGCTACCCGCATGGGCCGGTTCCCCCCTCGTTCCACGCACCGCCCCGGCCGCTGCTCACGGCACCGAGGCCGGGGCGGATCAGCATGGGATGTTCGCCGTCAGCCGGGTGCCGCCACCCGAGGGGCTGGCGATGACGAGCGCGCCACCGAGTGCCCGGACCCGGTCGGCGAGCCCGGCGAGGCCGCCGCCCTCCGTCGGCGTCGCGCCGCCCTTGCCGTCGTCGGTGACGTCGATGCGAACGACGTCACCGATCTGCTGGACCGACACCGTGGCCCTGGTGGCCCCGGCGTGCTTGACCGTGTTCGTGAGAGCCTCGCAGATCGTGTAGTAGGCACCCGCCTCGAGCACCGCGTCGAACCGGTTCCCCGAGACATCCAGCTCGACGTCCATCGGCAACGCTGCCGTGACGACCTCCAGGGCCGGTCGGAGCCCACCCTGGCTCAGCACGGCCGGATGGATCCCCCGAGCCAGGCTGCGCAGGTCCGCGAGGGCGTGGCGGAGGTCCTCGCGGGCGGCCTCGATGGCAGAGATCGTATCGGGGTCCGTCGCCTTCGTCCGGGCGAGTCCAAGCCTCGTCGCCAGGGCCAGCAGTCGTTGCTGCGCACCGTCGTGCAGGTCGCGCTCCAGCCGGCGCCGTTCCTGCAGGCCCGCCTCGACGAGCCTGGCCCGGGATGCGCGTACGGCGTCCAGCTGGGCGGCGACAGTGGCATGCAGGCGGGCGTTCTCCAGCGCGAGGACGCAGGTCTGCACCGCCGCCGCGACGAGGTCCTGGTTGCGCCGCATGGCGGGCGCCGCGGTGATCACCGCGAGCGGTCTGCCCGCCGCGGTGTGCACCTGCGTGATCAGCTCGGCCGCGTCCGGGGCCGGCGGCGTGCGGGAGTTTCCGTCGGCGTCGACATGCTGGCCCTGGTCCGGCAGCCACAGCAGGATCTCGGCGGAGTCGTCGTGCAGGGCCGTGCGCAGGACGGCGCGGACGGTACCCACCGCCGGCGGGCTCGGCAGGCTCGCGAGCAGCTGCGCGATCCGGGCCCGGACGAACACCCGGCGCAGCACCGCGACCGCGAAGGCCGCCGGGATCAGCAGCAGCGTCAGCGACACCAGGGCGTACGCCGGACCGATGTGCGGACCGCTCGGGATGTAGGCGACGGCGTTGACCGTGGCGGCGATGAGGAAGGCGGCGAGCAGCGCGAGCGCCACCGGGCGGAAGATGCGTCGGTCCAGCTTGGAGTACGTGCGCAGCCGTGCCCGGACGATGACGAGGAACATCGCGGCGAGCGCGACGGTGACGGCGTCGAGCACCGTGACCACCGTGTCGAAGGTGCCGTGGCCGACCGGGGAGCCGTACCACCAGAGTCCCTCGGGATGCGGATACCCGATCCATTCCGGCCGCGCGATGCCGATCAGTGCCATGTTCGCCAGCGGCACGACCAGGATGGCGGCGGCGAGCAGAGCGCGCTCGGCGTTGTTCTGCAGGCGCCCGCTCGGGTACCGCAGCAGGCCCCAGCCGACGCAGATCCAGAAGTGGGAGTAGGCGAACGTCGAGATCACGGCGGACGGCCCGCCATCCCAGGCCGACGTCCAGGTCAGTGCCCACAGCAGGCCGCCGAGAACGAGCGCGCCGGTGACGCTGCCCAGCGACTCCTCGCCGTTGAGCATGGCGGCGGTGAGCGCGAACGCGAGCGTGACCGCGACGTTGACGCTGGCCGCGAACGGACTCGACCCGAACGCGGGCCATTCACACGCGACGGTGGCGGCCGCCGTGGCCGAGCCACCGATGGCCAGACACCATGATCGGTGCCGGGCAGCACAACTGGCGAGGCGCTGGGGCAGGCGCGGATGCGGCACGTCAGTCGACGTTATGTAGCCAGGATCTCACCAGCCAAGAGTCGCACATCCGTGACCGCGGATTGCGGGTTACCCCTCCATGGATCCGCTGGTGAACCCCGGGGAAGTGCGGAGCTCTCCCCGAAGCCAGCGACGGTCGCGCTGCGGGAGTCTGATGGCACGGAACGGTGCTCACACGGTGGTCGCACTCCGCGGGCGGGCGCCGGCCGTACGAGGGTCGGCTGCCGCCGGGGGGTGGCCGGCCCTCCTCTGCCTGCCGTGATCACGCCCGGCCGGTGATCCGGACTGCGTCGGTCGGATATTCCCACGGATCATTGCGGGAACGGCGATTCCCGCCGGGCAGGGAGCATTGTCAACGGCCCCGGCGAGTACCGTCAGAAGATGGAGACCGGAACGGCGCGTGACGCCGAACTCGCGTCCGCGCTGCGGCTGTCGGTGATGCGGCTGTCCCGGCGCATCCGTCAGGAGCGGTCGAGTCTCCTGACGCCGACACAGACCTCCGCGCTGGCCTCGCTGGAGCGGCGCGGTCCGATGACCCTCGGCGAGATCGCCGCCCACGAGCGGGTCCAGCCGCCCTCGATGACCCGGGTGATCGCCTACCTGGCGCTCGAGGGTCTGGTCGAGCGCCGCCCCCACCCGACGGACGGGCGCCAGGTGATCGTCGAGGTCACGGACAAGGGCCGTGGGCTGCTGGCCGACGACCGCCGCCGCCGCGACGAGTGGCTGACCGACCAGCTGGCGGCGCTGTCCGCCGACGAGATCGCCGCACTCGCCCACGCGGCGCCGGTCCTTGAGGCACTCGCCGGATCCTGACCGCGCCGGGTGGCCGGGTGGCCCACTGGCCGGATGGCCGGATCGTCAGAGCTCGACCCAGCCGCCCCGCTGGTGGGAGGTGCCGGCCGCCGCGAGCAGCCGGTTCGCGGCGAGCAGGTCGTGGAACGTTGCGCCCCGCACCAGGCGGGTGTCCTCCAGCTCGGTGGCCCGGACGACGTCGTAGGTCGCCTCCACCAGCCCGGGACGGGCGGTCGGGACGGGCGGCATCAGCACGTCCCGCACCCCGGCGCCGTCCTGGCGGCGCACGCGGCGGCCCTGCACGACGACGCGTCCCTTCTCCCCACACACGGTGATCGTGGCCGTGTCCAGGTTGCCACCCATCCGCTCGTTGATCAGCACGGTGGCGCCGCTCGCGGTGAGCAGCGCCAGAGTCACCGGAGCCTGAGGGGTCAGGGCGGGTGCCGGCATCGCCGCGGGATCGGCGCAGACGGCGAGGACCTCGCCGCACCAGCGCATGACAAGGTCGACGATCTCGACCCTCCCGCGTGGCCCGGTGGGTGCCCCGACCACCGTCATCTGGGTCAGCCGGCCAAGCGAGGGCACCGTCGCCGCGACGTGCGTCGCCGCGGGCCAGGCCCGGCCGTCGAGGGCGACGACGTGCGCGACGTCCCCCTCCTCGGCCAGGTCCGCGACCGCGCGCAGCGTCTCCGCCTCGGGCCCGGCGGGCCCGGCGAGCAGGACATGCAGGCCCACCTCGGCCGCCCTGCGGGCCACGATGTCCGCCCCGGGCGGGCGGGTCTCGACGCACACGGCCTCGACGTCGTCGGAGAGCAGCGCGAGCAGATCGGGGTAGGCACGGGGGACCCCTGCCTCGGCCGCCCAGGCCAGCGACTCCAGCGGCTCCGGGGCGAGCAGGCCCACCACGTCGACGCCGGCGTCGCGCAGCACCCCGGCCGTCGTGCTGTCCGACCCGTCAGTGACCAGGGCCATCGCGAGGGGGAGGTCCGGCTGCCGGCGGCGGATCACTCGCCGCAGCTCCCGCCAGCTCACGGCCAGCGCCGGATCGCGAGGTGGGATCAGCTCGGGGAGCGTCGTCACGGTTCTGATAGTGCCCTTCCTCAGCCGTGTGGTCACCGATGGCGCGGGGGGATCGTCGCCACGTGACGCGGCGATAGGTTGACGCCTATGACGAGCGTCGTGCGCGTCGGCGTCGCCGCGGCCGACGCCCCACGGGTCGAAGGATGAGCGCCCGGCTGTTCGTGGCGGCACTGCCGCCGCCGGCGGTGGTCGACGCGCTGCGCGGCGCGGTGCGCCCGCTCCGGCTGGCGGCGCCCGGCCTGCGCTGGTCCCCACCCGATCAGTGGCACGTGACTCTCGCCTTCCTCGGGCCGGTCCCGGCGGAGCGACGGGCGGACCTTGACGCCCGGCTTGCCCGCGTCGCGGTCCGGCACGGTCCGATCCCGGTCGAGGCGGTCGGCGGCGGCCAGTTCAACGATCGCGTGCTGTGGGTCCAGGTACGTCAGGCCGCTCGTCCGGGCGAGGGAGTGGACGCGCGTGAGGGAGTGGACCGGGGCGAGGATGAGGCCGGCGGGGCCGGGGCTGGGCGTGGGCGGGAGCTTCGCGGGCTGGCGGCCGGCGTGCGGCGTGCGGCCGAGCGGGCCCGGGCCACGCCGGAGGCGGACGCCCGGCCGCTGCATGCCCACCTGACTCTCGCCCGGGTGCCCGCCCGGGGCCGCGGGGAGCTCGCGCCGCTGGTCGAGCAGCTGCGTGCGACCGTCACGCCGCTGCCATGGACGATCGACCGCCTGGTCCTCATGCGTAGCTCCGACGGACCACCCGGCCCCGCCCCGTCCTACGACGAACAGGCCGGCTGGCCCCTCATCGGCCGGTGAGGAGCCGGAGCCGGCCCCGGAGCACGGTCTCAGGCCGCGGAGTCGTCCTCAAGCGGACGGTAGCGGTAGCCGACCCGACGAATCGTCTCGATGCGGTACCGGTGGTCCGGCCCGAGCTTGCGCCGCAGCCGAGTGACAAGGACGTCCACCGTGCGCAGGTCGGGCGCGGACGCGTCGTCGGCGCGGTGCCCCCACACCGAGGACAGCAGTGCCTGGCGGCTGTGTGCTGTCCCGGGGTTATGGACGAAGAAGTCCAGAACCTCGAACTCGAGGTAGGTCAGGTCCAGGGAGCGCCCGTCGACGGTCGCGAGCCAGGACGTCCGGTCGATCCACACGCCACGGCTGGGCGGGGGCGACGCCACTGGGCGCCCCGCGACCACAGCCGCTCGTGGGTGGCCGATCTGTGAGTGGCCGACCTGACCGCGGGCAGCCTGGCCGGGCAGTGCCGGGTAGGGACGGACCGGCGCCGCCAGGGGCGGTGGGGCGAGGGCCGGGCGGGCCGGACCGGCCGCCGGGCGGGTCGCCCGGTGCGGGAGGACGGTGGTCTGCGGGGACATCGCTGGCCTTTCGGTCAGTGGGCTCCCGGTCGCCGGGAGAAGGATGATCACGAGGCTGCTGGTCGAGGTCCGGTCTTGGAGGTGGTGTGCTCGCCGGAGGGACGCGCCGTCGCGTCGTGGATGGTCGTGGGTCGGGATGCCGTCCGGTGGCCGGGTCGGCGTCACCCGCGGCGGCGTCAGCCTGCGCGGTGCGGCGCGGGACCGGTGATCTCCCCGTCGGGTGCGTGTGCGAGGATCGCGCGGCGGTTCGCGCGATCCTCGGCGAGCGCGCGGTCCGCGGCCAGGGTCTGCGTCGGACCGGCGTGGCGATCGCCCGCGCGGCTGGCGCGGCGACGAGCAGGTGGGGCCGGCGGCGGGTCAGCCGGCCGGACAGGCGGCAGATGCGACGCGGAGCAGATCGATGTGGCTCCGGGTGACCAGCATCAGCCGCTTAAACACAAGAGCAACGGAAGCACACGATTCCGGCGGCCGCCAGGGTCCGAAAGTGTGACTTGCTTCACATGTAGGGATCTGATGACTGGTCTGGCGCTCGGCATCGCCTTCGCCTTGTCGATTTTCCCGGTGAGAAAATCGGAATATCGTGGGGGATCTGTTCGCTCCGGTAGCCACACCGGCTGCGAACGGCGGGGGCGCGGCGCGCCGCGAGAACGGAGCTGCTGATGGCCCAGCCCGACTTCCTGGTGATCGGCGCGCCGGACACGGGCACAGAGCTCCTGATGCAGGGCCTGCGTCACTGGGATGCCGGCCTGCGCCACTGGGGTGCCGGAGTGGCCGCCGCGCCGGATCCGAACGCCATCCCCTGCCTTCTGGCCGATTTCCCAGCGCTGCGACGCCTGCACGAACGGCTGCCATACGTCCGGCTGGTCGCCGTGCTGCGCGATCCGGCGACGCGGGCCTACGCGCACTGGACCCGGATGCGGGCGGCGGGTCTGGAGTCCATCGACGACTTCGAGCGGGCCCTCGCGGCCGAGGACGAGCGCACCGCGGCGGCGTGGGACTGGCCGTGGCGATATCTGGCGCTGGGGTGCTACGGCGCCCAGGTGCAGCGATTGTTCAGCCTGTTCGGGCAGCGTCAGGTGCTTCTGCTCTCGTACGGACGGCTGTGGACGGAGCCCGCGGCGGTACTTGAGCAGGTCGCCCGCTTCGTCGGGCCTGGCCGCCCGGCGGCGGGCGCCGCGTGGCCCGGCGCCCCGCAGGTCGCACGGCTCGGTCTGGGCGCTCGGGCCGGTTCCTGGACTCCCGCCGGCGCCGTGGTGCCGGCCGGTGGCAGCCGGATGCCGCCGTTCGCTCAGTGGTCATCCCCGACCCGGTTGGATCCGGACGTCGCCGCGCGCGTGCGCGCCCGTTTCCACGCGGACCACATGCTGCTCGAACAGGTGACCGGGCATACATGGGACTTCGGTCCCGACCCTGGCTGACGTCCTGGGAGACACCACCCGACCTGTGCCATGTGGGGCGTGGGCGTCGCCCGATGGGGACGGGCCGGGTAGCGTCGGTGGCAATGAGCGCGTCAGAGAGCGAGGAACCCGTCGGCGGCGAGCCGCTGCCGCCGCCCGAGCCGCTGCCGCCGCCCGAGCCGCTGCCCTACGACGGCGTCGTCTCGGTGGCGGTCGGCACCGCGCTGTGGGGGATCGCCGCGGTCGTCATGCTGTTCGTCCTCGACGATCTGCGAGCGGACGGCCACCTCTGGTGGCTGGCCACGGCGATCAGCGGCTTCGGGCTGGGGCTCGCCGGCCTGTGGATAGTCGTGCGCCGTCGCCACCGGCTCCGGGCCACCGCGGAGGCCCAGGCCTAGGTCTCGTCGAGGTCGTCCTCCGCGGCGCGGAAGGCGGCGCCCGCCGGGTCCCGCAGTTCCGCGGCGAGGGCATGGCGGCGATCCCACTGGCCGCCGCGCCAGGCCAGGGCCCGGGCCAGCGCGTCAGGGCCCGCGTCCGCGTCGACGTGCACCTCGCCGCCGATCCCGCCGGCCACCCGCCACGGCACCCGGGTCGGGTGGCCGGTGATGTCCTCGACCAGCAGCGGGCGATGCGAGCGGTACGGCGTGCCGTCCGGGGCGAGAGCGGCCACACCCGGCTGGCCGGCGGTGACGGGACAGGGGGAGATCTCGGCGGCCATCGGCACCCCGAGCACATGGGCGACCTCGGCGGCCCGGTCCAGCGGCAGCCGCAGGGCATGCCGCCCGCCGACCAGGCCCAGCAGGTCCGGCGCGTCCACCACCACCGCCAGCTCGCTCGGCACCACGCCGCCTGGGGTGCGCACCGTCAGGGGCGGGTCGAACCGCTCGTCACCCGCGGCCCGGTCCGGCGCGGCCAGCACCCGGGCGACGGCGTCGACCGCGGCGATGTAGAGCAGCCGCGCGGCCGGCCAGGACACGTCCCGGTCGGCGTCCCCGAGCCGGTCGAGAAGGTCCATGACGGCGCCCAGGTCACCGAGCACGTCGTCGAGCGTCAACCGGGCACCGAGGTGGCGCAGGAACTCGTCGTCGACGTCGGGCAGGGGGGCCGCCGGCGCGAACAGCCCGGCGAGCAGTGGGTCCGCCGCGGGCAGCAGCAGCTCGCGCGGCGGCAGCGCCGGTCCGCCATCCGCCACCGGCAGCACCGCGTGCCGTGCCAGCCACCAGCGGGTGTAGGACGGTTCGGGGGTGAACACGACCTCGCGCAGCGGTGGGGCGGCGAGCTGCGCGAGGGCCCGCGGCCACGATCGGGGGTCGACGAGTTCCAGGTCCCGCACGGCGGCGAAGACGCCGATCATCGCCGGGGCGGGTGGACCGCCGGCGGGCGGGCGGCGCAGGTTCGGCCCGTCACCGAGATCGCCGCCATGGCTGCCATGGCCGTGGTCGCCGGCGGCGACGTCGTCGACCCAGGTGTCGCTGTCGTCGAGGTCGAGCAGGATCTGTTCGTCGGCGTCCAGCGGCAGGTCGTAGGCATGGAGGACACCGAACGCATGCAGCACACCGACCCGTTCCAGCACGCTGGTCGGCCACGCCCGGACGATCTCGGGAGACAGCGTCGAGAACGGGGCGTCCTCGGCGAGCACCTGGTCCAGCGGGCCGCCGTCGACGAGCAGCTCGCCCGCCGGGGTGAACTCGCCGTCGGCCCCCGGCAGTAGCAGCTCCTCCAGCCAGTCGAGGCCCGTCGTGACCTGGTCGTCGGTGTCGCGGACCAGGGCGAGGACCGCGCCCGCCAGCGCGAGCAGGTCGTCCGGATGATCGTCGGGATCGCTGTCGAGGACCGCCTCGCGCACCGCCGGGTCCCGCAGCACCCCGGCCGGCGTGCCCTCGACGGCGCCCAGCGTGCGCAGGGCGTCGCGCGCACCGTCGGTGCACGCGCTCGGGTGAACGACCCGCAGCGGCAGGCCCGAGCGGATGAGGGCGACGATGTCGAGGTCCGGAGTGGGCAGGAGGGTGCCGCGTGGGCCGGTGACCATCCGGACACCCAGCTCTGCGCCGTCGGCGTTCGTGTCCGCGTCCGTCGACAGCTCGGCGAGGGGCACTGGCAGCGCGCCGAGAGCGTCGCGGTCCGGGGCGGCGACGAGCAGCGGGTAGAGCCGTCCCCACCAGGACGCCGGTCGGTCGGCGCCGGACAGCACCTCGACGAGCGCGGCGCTGTCCACCCGCCGGACCCCGAGCAGATCCAGCGCACCGCGCCATCGCCGTCCGGCGTAGGCCGCCGGCAGCAGCCCCGGTAGTAGCCGGATGTCCGCCGGGGCGGCCTCGGCGAGACCGTCGAGGACCTGGGAAGCGGGGCCCTGATGGTCGGCGCCGTGGCGGTCCACGCCTGGGAGGTCGTGGTCGAGGTTGAGGTCGTGGTGTGCGGGGGCGGGGCCTGCGGGTGGGGCGGGTTCGTCCAGCAGGTCGGTGACGGCCTCGGTGGCCGGACCAAGGTCGCAGACGGAGCACTCGCGGCCACGCCGGCCACCCGGGAACAGGGCGGCGTCGGGCAGCAGCCGCAGCAGCGCGTCCCGGAGCCGTCCGTCGACCTCGCCGCGGGCCAGCCCGGTCGGGACGAGACCCAGCGCGGCCAGCGGCTCGGGGCCGGAACCGAGGTGCCGAGCCAGGGCGACGGCGGCGGCGGCGAGCTCGTCGGTGAGCCGGTCACGCAGCGGGCCGGCGATCGTGTGCCGCCGGGAGGGGTCCAACGGGAGCTCGACACTGGCCAGGACCGGCAGGGACAATGGTTCATCGGTGGGCTGCGGCGCCCGGAGCACCTGAGGCACGCCGGTTGGCCACGCACCGTCCGGGATCATCACCCGTGCGGTGAAGCCGGTCCGGCCGCGCTCCTCGACCGGGCGGTCCACGAGCAGCTGGGCGGGAACCGTGCCGCGGCGGGCGATCCCGCGCCAGCGCTCACCGTTCAGGTCGGCGATCTCGACCTGTTCCTCGACCCCGTTCGGTACCTCGCCGGCCCGCGCCGCGGCCTCGGGGGCGGCAGGAACGGGAGCGGGCACCGTGGCGCCCCCGGGGGTGAGGGCACCGCGGTGGGTGCCGGGGCCGCCGCGGGCCCAGGTGCAGGTGATCGTGCGAACAGCGCCGTCGAGGTCGAGGGTGATCTCGCCTGGCCCGCCCAGCACCAGCGGCAGCGTCGGATCGATGCCCTGGAGCAGTTCCGCTGCCAGCGCGGCCGCGTCGGCGTCGCGCAGCGGTAGGCGGACCACGGTGTCGAAACCGTCCGGAGGTGGCGGCGCGATGATCGGGAAGGGCAGGCGCAGGATCGGCACGGCGCCGTCCCGCCGGGCAAGCTCCTCCACCAGCCCGGCGAGATTCGTAGCGTCGCCTTTCGTTACGTCACCCTGTGTTTCGTCGCCGGAGCTGGTGTCCAGGTGGTGCGCGCCGCGGGTCGTCACCGCGTCGATCACCGCCGTTCGCGACCAGAACACCCCGGCGGCCTGCGGCCCGGCGTCCGGGCTGGCGGCGTCCGGGCTGGTGGCCGCAGGGCTCGCGGCGTCGCCGCGAGAAACGATGGAGGGCTCGTCCGTCACGGCGAGCACCGCGGCGAAGCCGGCGCCGAAGCGCCCCACCGAGGCGGAGTCCCGCTTCGCCGACGCCCGCAGCGTCGACAGTGCCTCGACGCCGGCGGCCGTCAGCGCGGCGCCTGTGTTGGCGATCTCGAGGAGGCCTCCGGGCCCGGCGCCCGGCGCGTCCGCCGCGGTGGTCAACCGCAGGTACGCACGGGCTGGCACGCCCGCCTCGGTCGCCGCGTCGAGTGCGTTCTGGATCAGCTCGACGACCAGGCGGTCGCGGTAGGCGCCGAGGGCGGCGTCCTCCTCCGCGTTGGCGTCCTCCCGGAACCGGGCCGGCGAGGCGGCCCAGGCATCCAGCACCCGCCGCCTGATCGCGGCGGTCCCAAACCTGTCGGCCGCAACGTGTGCGGCGGTCACTGACACAGGTCCCATCCTCGCCTGCCCATGGCCATCCCAGCGGGAGCGGGTCAAGATCGGATCGGACGATGGCGCACGGGCAGGATGGAGACATGCCGCCTCGCCCCCGAAGCGCCAGCTCCCGCTCCCGCGGTGCCGACGACCGCGGTGCCGACGACCGCGGTGCCGGCTCCCGCGGTGCCGGCTCCCGAACAAGCCGCACCCGCAGCCGGGACGCCGCGGCCGGTCTGTCCGACCTCGCCCGCGCGGTGCTGGAGCAGTGGCGGCGGATCAGCGCCGCCGTGGACGCCCTGCCTGAGGCGGGGTTCGAGCAGCCGAGTGTCCTGCCGGGCTGGACGGTCGGCGATCTGGTCATGCATGTGGCGAGATCGGCCACCGCGGTGACCGAGGCGCTGCGTCCGGTCCCGTCCGACCTCGCCGGTGCGGAGCCCGGACCGGGGGCCGGTGGCCGTCCGATCTCCGCCGTCGACTACCTGACGGGGACAGGCGCGCGCGCCGAGGAGATCGCGGCGACCACACGCGCGCTGTCGGAGACAGCGCGCATGGCGAGCGATCCGTCCGCCTGGCTCGCGGCCGAGGTGGCGGCGGCGCGCGCCGGTCTCGACGTGCTGACGAGCCAGGGTGGTTCCGGCGTGGGTTCCGCCGTGGTCGGTTCCGGCGTGGGTGATCCGCAGGTCGCCACGCCGGGCGGCCCGATGGTGATGACCGAGTTCTTGCGGACGCGGGCGGTCGAGGCGGTCGTGCACGGGCTCGATCTTGGAGTCGAGCCGTCGCGGCCGGCGCTTCGGGTGGCGGTGAGGCTGTTCGCCGAACTGTTCGCGGTGCGGGTCCCGGGGCACGCGGTGGAGCTGCGGGTACCGCCGTTCGCCGCCGTGCAGATCGTCGAGGGTCCCCGGCACACGCGTGGGACGCCGCCGAACGTGGTGGAGACCGGGGGAGTCCCGTTCGTCCTGCTGTGCGCGGGCCGGCTGACCTGGAACGACGCCGTCGCGGACGGACGCGTCAGCGCCAGCGGGGAACGGGCCGACCTGCGTCCCTGGCTACCGCTGCTCTGACCACGGGCGATGACCATGCTCCGTCGTCACCCCACGCCACCTGGTTACCACTACACCACCCGGCCGCGGCTCACCCGGTCCGACGTCACCCCCCGGCCCGACCCCACTCACGGCCTCGCCGGCCGTGACGCACTGCGATCCAGCACCACCTTCAGACACGGATCACGGCCAGGATCCGGACAGTCGGGCATCGTGCCGAGGGATAGACACGGCATACGTCGCCTGAGACGCCACAATTCCTCGGCACCATCACCACGGTCGCCTGGCACCGTTGGGCGCTGGCCGCCCGACGTGGCTGTGCTGGCTGCTTCGGCTGGGCTGGCCGCGGGCTCTGGGCTGGCCGCGTGTTCTGGCAGTGCTCGCTGTTCTGGCAGTGCTCGCTGCTCTGGCCGGGCCGCGCGGGGGCCGTGTCGGGCAGGTCCGGGTGGATCCGTGTCCGACGGCACCGCCCGCGTAGCAAAGGCCGATGTGCGTCGTCGCTGCTAGCGTGGATGGTGGCAGCTGCCGGGCGAGGCGCTCACCGACGCTGGTCCGACGCGTCTCGTCAGCACGGGGAACGGGGCGGTGTGACGGGACAGCGCGGACGCGATCTGTCGCGTCACCCCACGCTTCCCTCCGGCGCCTCTCACCAGCCGGTGTCCCTGACCAGTCGAGGAGTCCTGGTGCCAGACGTCGACGCCCGCCTTGGCTCCATCGGCGAGGAGTGTTTTGAGCTGACCGACGACCCCGGCCCCCGGGATGCCTGTGGCGTCTTCGGCGTCTGGGCGCCGGGTGAGGACGTTGCGAATCTCACATACTACGGGCTGTACGCGTTGCAGCATCGCGGCCAGGAAGCGGCGGGCATCGCCGTCGGGGACGGCCGCACGGTCGTCGTCTTCAAGGAGCTCGGGCTCGTCGCGCAGGTCTTCGACGAGGGCAAGCTGTCCAGCCTCGTCGGCCATGTGGCCGTCGGGCACACCCGCTACTCCACGACCGGCTCCTCCACCTGGGAGAACGCCCAGCCCTCGTACCGCACGGCCCGTTATGGCGGACCGATCGCGCTCGGCCACAACGGCAACCTGACCAACATCGTCCAGCTCGCCCGCGAGCTCGGCGCCGAGCGGGACCGGCTGCGCGCCACCACCGACTCCGACCTCATCACCGCGATGCTCGCCGACCACCCGGGCCCCACGCTCGCCGACGCGGCGATGGCCGTGCTGCCCCGGCTGGCCGGCGCGTTCTCCCTGGTCTTCTCGGACGCCTCGACCCTGTACGCGGCCCGGGATCCCCACGGCATCCATCCCCTCGTGCTCGGCCGGCTCGACGAGCACCCGGACGGCGCCTGGATCGTCGCCAGCGAGACGGCGGCCCTCGACATCGTCGGCGCGACCTTTGTCCGTGAGGTCCAGCCCGGCGAGATGATCGCTATCGACGCCGCCGGGGTGCGCTCGCGGACCTTCGCGGCCGCCGACCCGCACGGCTGCCTGTTCGAGTACGTCTACCTGGCCCGGCCGGACACCACGATCGCCGGCCGGTCCGTACACGCGACCCGTGTCGACGTCGGCCGCCAGCTCGCCCGCGAGGCACCGGTGGTGGCGGACCTGGTCATCCCCGTGCCGCAGTCCGGGGTGCCGGCGGCCGTCGGCTACGCGGAGCAGTCGGGCATCCCGTTCGGGGAGGGCCTGGTCAAGAACTCCTACGTCGGGCGGACGTTCATCCAGCCGTCCCAGACGATCCGCCAGCGGGGCATCCGGCTGAAGCTGAACCCGCTGCGCGAGGTCATCGAGGGGCGCCGGCTGGTTGTGGTCGACGACTCGATCGTGCGCGGTAACACCCAGCGTGCGCTCGTCCGCATGCTGCGCGAGGCCGGCGCCGCCGAGGTCCATATCCGGATCTCCTCGCCGCCGGTGCGCTGGCCCTGCTTCTACGGCATCGACTTCGCGACCCGCGCCGAGCTCATCGCCTCGGAAGCCGGAGTGGAGGAGATCCGGGCCTCTCTCGGCGCGGACTCGCTGGCCTATGTCTCCCTCGACGGTCTGGTCGCGGCGACCCACCAACCGGCCGAGTCGCTGTGCCGGGCCTGCTTCGACGGCGTCTACCCGGTGCCGCTGGCCGAGACGGACAAGCTTGGCAAGCACCGGCTGGAGTCGGCGGGTGGCGCGCGGACCACGGCGGAGATGATCGCCGAGGCGATGCGCCGGGAGGTCACGTTCGGGATGAACGGCGCGGATCCATCGCCCGACGGCCACGACGCGGACCTGGCCGAGGTGAGGCCGGTATGAGCGCGCGCGAGCGGGTCTCCTACCGGGCGGCCGGGGTCGACGTCGTCGCCGGTGACCGGGCGGTCGAGCTCATGCGCGGGCACGTGGCGCGGGCTACCCGACCGGAGGTGGTCGGCGCGCTCGGCGGCTTCGCCGGGCTGTTCGCCCTGGACACGACCCGATACCGGCGCCCGCTGCTCGCCTCGTCAACGGACGGCGTGGGCACCAAGATCGCGATCGCGCGGGCCCTCGACATTCACGACACGGTCGGCATCGACCTCGTCGCGATGGTCGTCGACGATCTGGTGGTCTGCGGTGCGGAGCCGCTGTTCCTGCTGGACTACATCGCCTGCGGCAGCCTCGTGCCCGAGCGGATCGCCCAGATCGTGTCCGGGATCGCGGTGGGCTGCGAGCAGGCCGGGGCGGCGCTTGTCGGCGGCGAGACCGCCGAGCATCCGGGCCTCATGGGCGGTGACGACTACGACCTGGCCGCGACGGGGGTCGGGGTCGTGGAGGCCGACGGCGTGCTAGGGCCGGAGCTCGTCCGGCCCGGGGACGTGGTGGTCGCGATGGCATCATCCGGCATCCACTCCAACGGCTTCTCGCTCGTACGGCACATCCTGTGGGGTCCGACGGAATCTGACCAGCCCGGAGAGTTCTCCATCTCCGCCGACACGGGGCTGGGGACCTACGACCCGTCTCTCGGCGACACGCTGGGCGCTGTGCTGCTCACGCCGACCCGCATCTACGCCCTCGACTGCCTCGCCCTCGCGGCGGCCGTCGAAGTCCATGCATTCGCGCACATCACCGGCGGCGGGCTGGCCGCGAACACGGCCCGCGTCATCCCCGCTGGCCTGCTCGCCACCCTCGACCGGGCGACCTGGGCGGTGCCGCCGATCTTCACGCTGCTCGCCGAACGTGGCGAGGTCGCCCAGGCGGACATGGAGCAGACGTTCAACCAGGGTGTCGGCATGGTGGCCATCGTTGCGCCGCAGGTGGTCGACGACGCCCTGGCGCTGCTGGCCGAGCGGGGTGTTCCGGCCTGGATCCTCGGCACGATCGGCGAGGATGCGGGACACGCCTCAGCCGACAGCGACGCCGGCACCGAGGCCCGCTCCACGGAGGGCCGCTCTGCCGTGGGGGCTCGGCTGACCGGCTGTCACCCGATCTGATCGCGACCGTCACCCGGGCACTGCGCTCACCGCCAGCCACCAGCCGAGCGTAGTCCAGCCGCGATCTGGGCTGAGCCCACGCGCTGCCCGGGCGCATCAGTCAGCGCCCAACCTCGCAGCGCCGCTCAGTGCTCGGCCGGGCGCAGGCGAGAGTCACGCATGGCACGGACCTGCGCCAGCCGATAGATGCCCGATATCAGGGCAGGACGGCATGGCGGTGGGAGTCCGGGCCGGAACCCGGACGACCACCATCGGCGACGACACCACGGTGAGCCATCCGCGGCGGGACGGTTACCGATGTGACGCTGTCAGCGGGAAGAGCGATGATCGTCCTCGTCGTCCGCGTAAGCGTCGTATCCGTAATCGTCATCTGCGTACGCATCGTCGCTGTTGTTCTCGCGCGTCGAGCCCGCGCCCAGATCCGCCTTCAATCGGTCGAGATCCATAGTGGGCGAGTTGTACTTGAGCTCGCGGGCGACTTTCGTCTGCTTGGCCTTAGCTCGGCCGCGCCCCATGGCTCGACCCCCTCGAACATGACGACGGGGACCCGCCCCGGTGCTCTCACTGTCTCGTGCTTCCCGAGACTACAGGGATCGGAGGCCTCTCGGCACGCCAACCCGACAGTTGCCTGTCCTCGGACAAGATGTCCATGATCGGAACCGCCGCGCGATGCCGCCTGTCCCGCCGTTCACCCATGGCATCGCCGCCGCCCAGCGGGCCCTCGGCGTCTGCGCCTCACACCCGTCGGATGTGGCGATCGTCACCCGCCTCGACCCCGCCGCCTCGGCGCGCCGGTGCCGCCGTGCGCCACGGCGGCGGCGTGTCGTGTCGTGTCGTGTCGTGTCGTCGAGTGGCGAGGCGGCGGCGTGTCGCGGGCCTCGACGCATGCCGTCTCCACCCCGGAGCCGCGGACCTCCACCCGAAGTCAGCATCTCCTCGCCTTCGGCGGGCCGCTGGCGGGCCGCTGGCGGGCATCGTGCCGAGGGATAGACACGCCTTCGGGCGCTGGACCGTGCCTGTGCCTCGGCACGATGCCGAGGTGGCACTGTCACGGCCGGAAATTCCGGGTGGCATGGGAGCCTCCTCCCGGCGTCCGGGAGATCCGGCGTCCGGGAGATCCGGCGTCCGGGCGATGTGGCTGCTTGGGGGAGCAGGCGGAGGAGGAAGCGGCGTCAGGGGAGGAGGAAGCGGCGTAGGCGGCCGACGTCGGCCATGCGGCGCTCGGCGAGGCGTTCGGCAGCCTCGACCGGGGTCACCGCCTCGGCGTCCGCGAGCCGGAAGACCTCGGTGGTCGTGTCGAAGATGCGGGCCGCCCGGGCCCGCGCCCGCTGCGGGGAGTAGCCCTCGATCTCGTCGGCCACCTGGATGAGGCCGCCGGCGTTGACGACGAAGTCCGGCGCGTAGAGCACGCTGGCGGTGGCGAGCTGGCGACCGATCTCGGGCGTGGCGAGCTGGTTGTTGGCGCCGCCGCAGACGATGGCGGCCCGCAGCCGGCCGACCGTCTCGTCGTTCAGGGCGCCGCCCAGGGCGCACGGGGCCAGGATGTCGATGTCCAGTTCGTCAAGGAGCTTGTCCGGGTCGTCGAGGGTGCGCACGCCGGGGAACGCGGCGGTGAGTCGCTCGAGGGCGGTCTGGTCGACGTCGGAGGCGACCACCGAGGCGCCGTCCTCGACGAGGTGCCCGACGAGCCGATGGCCGACCTTGCCGACGCCGCTGACGGCCACTCTGCGGCCCGAGAGGCTGGGAGTGCCCCACCGGTGCCGGGCGGCCGCGCGCATGCCCTCAAACACGCCGTAGGCGGTCAGGACGCCTGAATCTCCGGCGCCGCCGTGCTCGGGGGAGCGGCCGGTGACCCAGCGGGTCTCGCGGGCGATGACGTCCATGTCGGCGACGTAGGTACCGACGTCGCAGGCGGTGATGTAGCGACCACCAAGCGAGGCGATGTGGCGCCCGAAGGCGCGCAGCAGCGGTTCGGTCTTGTCGGTGTCGGGGTCCCCGATGATCACGGCCTTGCCGCCGCCGAGGTCCAGGCCCGCACAGGCGGCCTTGTAGGCCATGGCGCGGGACAGGGCGAGTGCGTCGGCGAGGGCCTCGTCCTCGTCGGCGTAGGGGTGGAAGCGGGTGCCGCCCAGGGACGGCCCGAGCGCGGTGGAGTAGACCGCGATGATCGCGCGGAGCCCGGTGGCGGGATCCGAGCACAGGAGTACCTGCTCGTGGTCGCGGATGGCGCTGAACAGGGATCGCATGACGCACCTCCGGGCGGGGAGCGGCGCCGGCACCCGTCGCGGCGGCGTCGCGACGCGGGGATGACCCCCCGGTCCGGCCCATCGCGAACCCTACGGCTCCGGTAGGCCGGACGGCGTGCCTGTGGACGTGCCAGGATCAGCCATGCCAGGTTCCAGGGCATCCGCGTGGGTGCCGTCCGTGGTGCCGCGGTGCCGGCGTCGGGCCCGGTTCGGGGCCGTCGTCCGGGGTGGGGGTCGCGCCGCGCCGATCGCGGTCATGGTGGTCCTGGGGAGCTGAGATGCCTGTCGTGTCGCCAGCGGCGTACCTGCGGGTGTACGAGCCGTTGGCCGCCTTCCCGGCTGCCGAGCGTGGTCGCTGGCAGCGGTATGCGGCTGCCGGACCGCCGTCCCGGCGGGCGGGTTCACGCCGGGAGCGGGTCGTGTCCCTGCTCGCGGCGGTCCGCCCGACGCTCGACGTCGCCGACGAGTCGGCGTTCGTCCAGTGGATCGACGGGTTGATGTTCGTCTGTCCGTGGTCGACGCAGTTGCGGGTCTGGCAGGCGGCACTGGAGTTCCGCGGGCTGATGCCCGAGCGGGTTGCCGAGGCGTTCCTGCCGCGGCGGATCACCGATCCGGCCGAGATCGAGCTGGACCGCTGGAAGGCCCGCCGCCCGGCGCTCAAGGTCCACGTGCAGAGCTGTACCTGGATGGTGCCGGCGCCGTGGTTCCTGCTGTTCGACCCGGCCGAGCGGTCCCTGGTGACCGGGGACACCGCCGAGCGATCGATGATCTACCGCACGACGATGAGCCTGGCCAGGCGGCGGGCCAGCCGGGCGGTGGAGGCGGTGGAGACGCTGCGGGCCGGCTCGGCCGACGCGCCTGCCGTCGAGGGCGTCGGTGATCTGGCCCGTTGGCTGGGGTCCTTCCATCCGCAGAGCAGGGTCGAACTGGACTACGACGGGCTAGTTGACCTGCTCGACGATGACATGCTTCGGCGCGACTCCTCGGTAGAGGACATCGTTGAGGCTGTCAGTGCGTTACGCCGAGGGCGAACAGACCTAGCGGTCGAAGCCTATGAACGGGTCCTGATGAGGTGGAGACCCCTGCAGGCACGGGAATCCGCAAGCTGAGCGACGCATTCCGTTAACAGAGAGTCGCAGTTCGCTTCGGACGAGCTGTGACTAGTCAGCAGATGGTCCTGACGTGCCATGTCCGAAATGCCCCCGAAGGATGCACGATCTGTATGGGACGGAGCGACGCTCTGTGACGGGAGGCCAACACAATGACGACACGAACGCCGGACGCCGAGCCGCTGCTGACGCCCGCCGAGGTAGCCACGATGTTTCGGGTTGACCCGAAGACCGTGACCCGGTGGGCGAAGGCCGGCAAGCTGACGTCGATTCGGACCCTGGGTGGGCACCGCCGGTACCGGGAGGCCGAGGTGCGTGCTCTGCTCAAGGGGGTTCCGAGCATGGGAGGCGACATCTAGATCATCTGAACTGCCGTGGCCGGTGACACCTCCTCATGTGGCCGGGGCCGGATCGCTGCGAGCGTCCCGGTGGCCGGGTCCGAGGGAGTAGGGCCGAAGGTCTCGAGGGCAGTGGGCCGTCCTGTGGTCTCGACTGTCGGTCGGGTCCTGGCGTCCACCTTCGGGCCATCGTCTGTGAAGGAAGTGTCAAGATCCGGCGAGAGGCCCACGTGGCCGGTGGTGGGGACGCTGCCGGGCGGGGGCCCGTATGTGCGTGCTGTCGCAGGCACGCGACAGGGACCACCTGAGCACCGGGAGGGCGCAGGGTGGACCTACTTGGGGAACCGGCGGACGGTTTACGGACCGTCCGCCGGTCTCGTCTGTACGTCCTGGAGCGGCGGGGGCCGAGGACCAGGGATTCGGGGGAGGGCGAGGTGAGCGAGGCCCCGGAGTCCGCGACCTGGGCGGCACGGTCCGCCGTGCCCGGCTTTCTGCCCAGTACGCGGGCCTTCCGGTTCACCAACGCCTTTGCACCGCAGTCGTTACTCGACGTGAGCCTGCTGCGGACGCGGTGGGGCCTCGGTATCGGCGACGCCAGCCGCGGCCTGTGCGGCGGCATGATCTTCGCCGTGCGTGACCTGCGCGAGGCCGGCCTCGACCCACCCCACGACAGCACACCGCCGGAGCGTGGCTCGCCCCTGTACGCGTACCTCGTCCGCCGCCTGTTCGCGAGCTTCGACCTGCCGCGCGGTGGCGCCCGGTACTACGCCCTGATGCGCGGGCCGTCCGGGGCGGTGGGGCGCCGCAGCATCGCGCAGGAATGGCCCCGTATCCGCCTGGACCTGATCGCCGGCCGCCTCTCCCCACTCGGGATCATCACCGCGCACTCCGCCGACCCCCGCCTGCTCGGCCTGAACCATCAGGTTCTCGCCTACGCCTACGAGCAGATCGGCACGGCCGTCACCCTGCGCGTTTACGACCCGAACACCCCACTTGACCGCGCCGACGACGTCACCCTCTCGATCGACCTCGCCGACGCCGCAGGCGGACAGGCCCCCGTCATCCAGCACACGATCGCGATCGGCGGCCGCCCGGTGCGCGCCTTCTTCCACTCCCGCTACCGCTGGTCCGACCCCCGTCCCGCTCTGGTCCGCGCGGGTGACGATCGTCCGACTACGGGTTTGTCGCCCGCCCAGGCCATCCCCTATGCTTGCAGTGCTTCAAAGGATCAAAGATCTGGCTGAGAGCGGTCGCACGCTCAGCCGGTGATCTTCAGCGGCCCCCATCGTCTAGCGGCCCAGGACGTCGCCCTTTCAAGGCGGTAGCACGGGTTCGAATCCCGTTGGGGGCACACGCTTGGGACACGTCTGCCCAGTGGGACTGGGCCGGGGCGCGTGTTATGTCTGTCCGGGGGGCGGCCCCAGGACCCCGGGCGACCTTCCGAGCCGGCCGCCGAGATCGTCAGGGTGTGCCGAGGCCGGCTTCGTGGGCCTTGACGATGGCCTGGAAGCGTTCGGAGACCTGCAGCTTCGGGCGCAAGGGCCAGGGCCTGCTCGACGGCCCGTGCGCCCGTGGCGGCCTCACCCGCGATCTCGATGTCCGCGCTGGGGCCGAGCATGAGCTCCAGGCCGCGGCGGTAGGCCGGGTGGTCGTCCGCGATCAGCAGCCGGATCACGCGTCGATCTCCACGGGCTCATTCTGGCCCAGCGGCAGCACGGCCCGCACGATCAGGCCGCCCCCGGGCCTGCTGGTGATCGTGCAGCTTCCGCCGAGCTCGGCGGCCCGCTCCCGCATCGAGGTCCAGCCCACCCCCGGGCGGACGTCGGGCGCGGTGCCACGACCGTTGTCGCTGACCGTCAGCTCGAAGGTGCCCGTCAGCTCGACGCCGACGAGGCACCGGCTCGCGCCCGAGTGCCGGGCGGCGTTCGTCATCGCCTCGGATGCGATCCGGAACGCGGCGACCTCGACGGCGGCCGACAGCCGCGGTGCGGGCGGCCCCGTCACCTCGTCACCTCGAACACCACGGCGCCCGACAGCGCCGCGGCGCGCCGCCGGATCGCCTCCAGCAAGTGTGGGCAGGCCGGCCAGCGCCCGGACGGCGTCCTGCAGGGCCGCGTAGTCCAGGTCCGCCCGCACCGGCGCCGCGCCCGCCCGGCCCAGATCGTCGACGAGGTCAACGACGTTGAACACCGCCCGGCGCGCGTCCAGCGGGCAGTCGAGCGCGAACTGGACGGCGGCCGCGGCGTTGGCCGCCGTCACGTAGGGCACCGGGGCGCCCGGCTGGAGCGAGCCGAGAGCGACCGCCCGGACCGGTCTGCGCAGTGCGTCGGTGATCGGCTGGTAGGAGGCCGGCCGCTCGGCGGAGATCACCGCACCCATCCGCAGCACCACCAGCTCGCAGTCGGCGCGCAGCTCCGTCGGCCACGGCCGCTCCGCGGCGAGCTTGGCCCGGGCGTAGGCGGACCGAGGCCGGCAGGCTCATCGCGCCGCGACCTCCAGGCGTGACACACGATATGTCACCCTACATTTACTGTAGGTGATCGAGCGTAAGCGATCCGCTCGCCGATCCGAGACTCGCCGGGAAACGTGTCGTGCGCCGCCGGCTGCCGAGGATCTCAAGCATCATGACCTAATGTGAGGCGACGGCTGCTCTATGTGGTGAAGTTGCGAGGGTGTCCGCGCTGGGAGCTTGGGGCGATCAGGAGGAGCGGTGGGATGGCGAAGGTCGTGGTGTTCGGTGCCACCGGGTTCGTCGGGCGAGCGGCCGCGCAGGCGTTCGCCGAATCCGGCGACGAGGTGACGCCGTCGCCTGCCCGGCGGCTGCGCGCCGAACCGTTCCGCATCGTCGAACTCGCCGATTCCCTTGATGCACGGGCCACCGCAGGCGCGGCGGCGAGGCGGACGGGCTCACCGACGGCGCCGGGTCCCGACACGACGTTCGAGGAGGTGCTCGTGACGGGACTCGTCGGCGCGGAACTCGTCGACGACGTCGCCAGCTCGCTGACCGGGCATGACGTCGTCGTCAACGCGGCCGGGTCCGCGGACGCGACGTCGCCCGTGACTCCCGAGCTGTTCGGCGCGAACGCGCTGTGGCCGCTCGTCCTGGGCCTGGCCTGCGAGCGTGCCAGGGTGGGCCGGCTCGTCCATGTGAGCACGGCGGCGGTCCAGTGGGGGATACGGGTCCTCGATGACAGCCCGCGGTACGCGCCGGTCAGCCCTTACTCGGAGACGAAGGTGCTCGGGGAGCGGCTGCTCACCGGCCTCGCCGGGACTGGTCGGCTGTCGGTCGTCCTGTACCGGCCACCGTCCGTGCACGGACCCGAGCGGGCCCTCACTCGTGCCTTCGTCCGGTGGTGCGACCGTTTTCCGCTGGTCGTCAGCGGGAAAGGCGACCAGCCGGTTCCCGTGGCCCTGATCGGCAACGTCGCGGCGGCGCTCGTGGCGCTCGCTGTGGCTGACGACCCGCCACTGATCGTGTCGCATCCGTCCGAGGGATACACGGTCGGTTCGCTCTACGAGTCGGTCGCCCCGGGCAAGCGAATCTGGTCGCTGCCGCCCGGGATGGTCCGCGCCGGCCTGCGCGCGCTGGAGCCCGTGGGCAGGGCTTTCCCCCAGGCGGCGGCCGCGAGCTGGCGGCTGGAGCTGCTGCTGCTTGGCCAGGCGCAGGCACCCAGCTGGCTGGAGAGCCAGCGGTTCGTGCTGCCGTGCGGACCCGCCGAGCTGGCCGAGCTGGCCCGCGGCAGCCGTGCGGGCGGCCGGGTGGTCTGATCACCTTCCGCACCGGACCGACGGGAGAAGCACCGATGTCGCTGGACCGACTGAAAATCATGGTCATAGTGGGTACGAGGCCGGAGATCATCAAGTTGAGTCGGGTGATCGCCGAGCTCGAGCAGCACCTTGATGTCTGCCTCGTCCACTCCGGCCAGAACTATGACTTCGAGCTGAACCAGATCTTCTTCGAGGAGCTGGAGGTTCGTAAGCCGGACCATTTCCTCGACGCGGTCGGCGCGACCGCCGCCGAGACGATCGGCCAGGTGATCGCGCGGGCGGATGCGGTGATGGCGGCGGAGAACCCGGATGCTCTTCTGCTCTACGGGGACACGAACACCTGTCTTTCCGTGATCCCGGCGAAGCGGCGCCACATTCCCGTCTTTCATATGGAGGCGGGTAACCGGTGTTTCGACGACCGGGTGCCCGAGGAGATCAACAGGCGGCTTGTGGACCACCTCAGCGACGTGAACCTTCCGTTGACTGAGCATGCCCGCCGGCACCTGCTCGCCGAATGCCTGCCGCCGGAACGGACATTCGTGACCGGTCGCCGATGAAGGAGGTCGTCACCTACTACCGGCCGGGCGTCGAACGCAGCGACATCCGGTCGACGCTGGGGCTGCGCGCGGGCGAGTACCTGGTGGTCAGCGCGCACCGGGAGGAGAACGTCGACCAGCCGGAACTGCTGCGCGCCCTGCTGGTGACTCTCGACCGACTCGCCGCCACATACCGGCTTCCGGTCATCGTGTCCACCCATCCGCGCACCCGCGGCCGGCTGGAGGACCTGCGTCGCGACGAGGCGGCGGCCCCGCTCGACGAACGCGTGCGGTTCTGCAGGCCGTTCGGCTTCTTCGACTACGTCGCGCTGCAGCGCGACGCCCGCTGTGTCGTCTCCGACAGCGGCACGATCACCGAGGAGTCCTCGCTGCTCGGTTTTCCCGCGGTCACGATCCGGGCGGCGCACGAACGGCCGGAGGGCATGGACCATGGCGTACTGGTGTCGAGCATCCTGCACCCGGACAGGGTGCTGGCCGCGGTCGAGCTCATGACCACGCCGAATCGGCGGCGCCCGCGTGTCGTGCCGGACTACGACGTCGACGACGTCTCGCGCCGGATTCTGCACATCATCATGAGCTACGTCGACAACGTCCGCCGGACGGTCTGGTACGAACGTTCTCCACTCCTGTCCTGAACGGTCATCGGCTGTGGCGGCGGGGCGAGGCTGCTGGAGGCCGAGATCGACCGTCGAGGGCGCGCCGTTCCCACCGATCCATCCGGGCGACACCCTGTTCGGCGCCGCGATCGGGGAGATCGTCACCGCCCCGGCGGACTCCGGTCGCAAGCCGGGTGAGCTGTTCGCCCACTGGTTGGGCTGGCGTGAGTACCCCGCCGTGCCGGCCAGCCAGCTCCGGCCGCTGGGCGACGCCCTGCCCGACCCGGCCGCGCACCTGGTCTCGGGTCCTGCGCGCGGCCATCGCCACCTCCCGGCCGGGTGCGCGCATCGTCCTGGTCGGCTCGCTGGACCGCCAGCTGGCCCCGGACGCCTCCGGCGCCGCCATGGTCGCCCCGGTCGAGGTGGACACCTTCGCGGTGATCCTGCGGCACATCACCCTGCAAGGCCTGGACAACACCATCGAGGACGGCTGGGCCGAACAGCTCGACGCGTGGTGTCGTCGAGCGCCGCCTCACCGCGCTGAACGACGAGATCGCCCGGCTGACGAAGCTCCGCGACAGCCTGGCGGCCCGTACCTCCTCCGCTACTGACGACCGCGACGACCGGTGCGAGGCCGACGGCCGGATCGCCGCGGCGACCGTGTCCCCCGGGGAAGACGACCGCCATCGACAGCGACGCCCGGCAAGCTGAAGGTCGGGTGGGGGGTGAACCCCACCCTGAGCCGACCAGACTGCCGCAATGCCAGGGGGTGCGGACGTCGATATAAAAATCGCATGAGCACTCGCGAGCAGATTCAGCAGGCCAGGGTGGACGTGAGGGCGGAGCCCGCCGTCGAACTGCGGGGGGTCACCCGCCTGTATGGACGCCGCGAGACGGTGGTGCGGGCTCTCGACAATGTCGACGTCGCATTCGCGCCTGGATCGTGGACGGCGGTCATGGGGCCGTCGGGTTCGGGGAAGTCGACACTGCTGCACTGCGCTGCCGGGCTTGAGAAGGTCACCGAAGGCCAGGTGATGATTGCCGGCCGGGATATCAGTTCCGCTTCCGACGCGGAGCTCACCGAGATGCGGCGCGGTCCGGTGGGATTTGTTTTCCAGAGTTTCAACCTGGTTGCGTCGCTGACGGCCGCGCAGAATGTCGCGATGCCGCTGCGGCTGGCCGGCCGGCGGCCGGGGCGCGAGGAGCCGGGCTCGGCGTGCTGGCCGGCCTGCCGGTAATGCGCCTGCAGGTGTGGATGCTCGTCCGGCTCGACCTGCTCCCGGACGGGTTCACCAGCGCGTGGCGGACGTGGGTGATCGGCGCGTCGGTGGGCGCGGGCGTGCTCATCTCGGTGTGTGGGGTGGCCGCTGCCTCGGGGCGGGCCGGGCGGGTGCGACCGCTGGCGGCGCTGCGCGAGGCCGGTGGCGACGCGCGTCTCATGACCGTGTCGCGGTGGCTGCTGGGCGCCGTGTTCCTGGCCGGCGGGATGGCGCTGCTGGTGCTCGTCCCGAACGTCGGCCCGGATGCGGCCATCGCGATGGCGCTGTCGTCGTGCATGGTGCTGGTCGTGGCGGTCGCCGCGTTCACCCCGCTGCTGATGCCGGCGGCGAGCCTGCTGCCGCGGCTGTTCGCGTTCGGTCCGCTTGGTCAGCTGGCGCAGGCGAACCTGCGTACGGACATCCGGCGTGGCGCCGCGACGGCCGCGCCGGTCATCATCCTGATCGCGTTCGTCGTCGGAATGGCCGGCTCGCTCAGCACCCTGGGCGCCGCGTCCCGCCACGAGACGGCCCGCGGCCTGCATGGTGACCTGGTCGTGACGGCGAACGGTGGGACAGCGGACCACGGGCTGACGGCCCGGCTCGCCGCCATGGACGGGGTCGCCGTCGTTTCCGAGGAGACACCCGTCGCCTTCGATCTCGGCAGCATCGAGGACGGGAAGCTGTCGTACGAGTCGACCGACGGGCTGTCCGTCAGCCCGGCCGCCTACGCCCGGACCCACCAGCTCGACCTGCGCGCGGGCAGTCTCGCGGACCTGCGCGGCAACACGGTGGCCGTGCTCGGGTCGCACTTCGACGTCGGCGACGTGCTGCGGGCGCGGATCGCGGGCACGCCGACGAACCTGCGCGTCGTCGCGAAGCTGCCCACCACGATCTCCGGCCCCGCGTTCCTGCTGCCCGCCGGCCTCGGCGTCGGGCCCGCCGACCCCCGGCGTTACACGATCCAGGTGACGCCCGGTGCCGCTCCGGCCGCGGTCGCCGACCGGCTGCGCGCCGCCGGGCTCGAGCAGGGCGGGAAGGTCGACACCGCCGCCGGTTGGGTGGCGCACGAGGCGTCCGACCAGCAGCGGGTCAATACGGACGTGATGGTGGGGCTGCTCGCGCTCGCCATGGTCTACACGGTGGTCGCGATGGTCAACGCCGTCGTCGTCGCGGCGTCCAGCCGGAAGGCGGAGTTCGCGACGGCGCGGCTGTCCGGGCTGACCCGCCCCCAGGTGATCCGGATGGCGCTGTGGGAGGCCACGGCCACCGTTGGGGTCGGCCTGTTTCTCGGCGGCCTCACCGCCAGCGCGACGATCTTCAGCCTGGTCGGCGCGGTCCAGCACATCATCGGCCTGACGGTCGTGAGCGTGCCCTGGTCACTGATCGCCGCCGTCGCGCTGGGCTCCCTCGCCGTCGTCGGTGTGACGAGTGTGCTCACGACCCTCGCCGCCACCCGCACGCCCCCCATCCGCCTCGCCGGCACCCGGGAGTAGCTCCGCTCTCCCCGGCAACGCCCGCCCGTGTCGTCACTTATCGTGATCGACGGGGGAGGTAGGTTTGCTGCCGTGGCGTTCTGAGGCGTCGTGCCGAGGGAAAGGCACGGAATCGGGGAGCTGGACCGTTCCTACGCCTCGGCATGATGCCCTGCTGGCAGGGTGATGGCCGGGAAGCCGGCCGGCGTGGCGGTGCGCACCTTATCGTGCGCAAAGCGTGGTTCGCGGTGAAGGGTACTCGGTTCAGAAACCCTGTTGGCGCATGGTGGCGTCCAGTTGTGCGGCGTCGGCGGCCGCGTATTCCGGGGTGTTCGCCACGACGGCCTCGGTGGTGAGGAAGAGGCCGGCGATGCTGGCGGCGTTCTGGAGGGCGCTGCGGGTGACCTTGGCGGGGTCGATGATGCCGGTGGCGATGAGGTCGACGTACTCGCCGGTGGCGGCGTTG